>OIZR01000040.1_pt1 | contig 112281 bp, 94 predicted proteins | sample 1588591 | NCBI WGS metagenome assembly OIZR01 (sample SAMN03283249) | human gut metagenome | biome: human-associated habitat; material: feces | host: Homo sapiens | place: USA | collected 2013 | reverse complement strand
GCATCATCTTGATGTGGGCGTCGTCGAAGTGGCAGGCCGGGAAGCCCATGCCGGAGCGGATCACGTCCACAATCTTTTTCATATATTTCTTAGGAGACTTGTTGTGGATCCGGCAGGCCAGGGAAGGCTGGTAAATCTTCACGTGGCGGACAGCATCCATCAGCAGATACGTCAGGTCATTGGTCGCGTCGCGTCCGTCTCTCGTCACGCCGCCTACACACATATTGACGAACGGCTGGTATCCGGCGAAAAATTTGGAACCGCCCTCGCTGGTGATCCACATCATTTCGGACATCTTAATCAGCATGCAGCCGGCAAGCTCGAAGGCCTGAAAATCATTTAAGCGGCCGGATTCGATATCGCCCTTGTAGAACGGGTACATATACTGATCCACGCGGCCGATGGACATACCGGTCTGATTTTCCTCTACTACCAGAAGGGATTCGATGGTCCATACCGCCTGAATCGCCTCCCAGAAGGTTTCCGGCTTATGAGCCGGTACCCGGGCGTTGACCTCGGATATCTTTAAGAGCTCTGCTTTCCTCTTTGGATCCGTCTCTTTTGCAGCCAGCTCCGCCGCGTATTCAGACAGACGCTTTGCGTAAATCATAACGCCTTCGGTGGTATCGATGATGGATTTATAGAAATAGATCTTCTCGATGTCATCGGGATTCTCATAATCCAGCTGCTCCAAATGCTCCTTTGCCTCTCTCTGGATATCCAGCATCCCCTTTTTCATCAGGATTACGTCGTATCCGGGGTTGGAATCCCCGCCGCCGTTTAACGCATGGTAGGAACAGTCTGAAACGAAGGACTCGCCGGAAAGCTCCCATACGCCGGCTTCCCTGTACTGATCCTCGCAGTACTCATCCACAGATTTGCCCTTCCAGAACGGGAACAGCTCCTCTCTCATGATTTTTTTATCTTCCTCTGAAATGTAGAACGGGTCCTGGGCACGGGTCCCGATGGTATCGATCTCGTCCTCCATCCATCTCCAGGCGATATCCGGTGAAAATGCTCCTGCTCTCGGCGCTCCGCACGGTGCTCCGACGATCAGCTCATGGTTCTGGATGACCAGCGGCGCCGTCTCGCAGCAGTAACGGAAACATTTAGCGCGGAGAAGAATCTTCGGCATGCCCGGATTCTCTTTCGCGATCTTTGTGATGGCTCTCGCACGGTAAGTCGTAATGGAAGGTACCTGTTTCAAGTAATTTTCCTTCAAAAGCTGAAGGCGCTCTGTGATCCCATCCGGAACCGCTGTGCCTTCCCCGCTGTATACTCCGCTTTTTTCCGGAGCGCTCTTCGGCAGATCACCGGAAACGGATTCCAGCATCTTCACCAGCGCAGCCCGCTGTTCCGGCGACATATTTCTGGTCGCATCTGTAAATTTATCTGTAAACTCACGAATATCCAATTTGTGTTACCCCTCTTTCCTGCTTAGTTTTCTTCGGCCATCCACTCCAGAAGCTTCTTCATCGCCCGCTCCAGGTCGTCATCCAGGCCGTTCTCTGCTTCATTCTTAAGGACGCCGCCTGCCATCCGGTCTTCGATCTCCCGCACTCCGTATCCCACATTCCTGATGTAGATCAGATTCATGGGGGAGACGCTGTCCGAGGTGATTCCGACTCCCGCCGTTATGCTCCCCAGCGTCATGGCCGGAAACAGATTCGTCGTCACCCCCATGCTCCCGAATACAGCCGGGGTGTTCACCAGCATCCTGGCAACCGGTTTCTTCAGGGCAAACTGGCGGATGACGTCTTCATCCTTCGAATGAATCACCAGTGTGTGTCCGTGGCTCTCATTTGCCAGCAGCTCGATGCATTTTTCACAGGCGTGAATCCAGTCATTTTCTATGTAATACACCAGAACCGGACACAGCAGCGCTCTGGCGTAAGGATTTCTGTCTGATATATATTTCTGTTCGGATACCAGCACCTTCACGGCATCCGGGACGGAAAATCCGGCTCTCCGGGCCAGCTCCCGGGCCGGTTTTCCAACCAGCTCAGGGTCCTGGCTGCCGTTATCAGGACAAAGCAGCCCAATCAGCCGTTTCTCTTCCTCTCCCGACATAAAGTAGGCGCCGTTCCTCTGGAATTCCCGTTTCACCTCACCGGCGATACAACTGTCTGCAACGATATACTGTTCCGCCGCCGGCACGATTCCGCAGTCGAAGCTCCGGCTGGCCACAATGGCTTTCACCGCCTTTGGAATATCGGCCGTCCTCTCGATAAACGCGGGAGATCCCACGGTGCCTCCATAGATAAACGGTTTTCCCGCGGCCTTCACGGCCTCTGTCATCTCCGGAACACCGGTACTGATCACCAGCGACACGGCCGGATGGCCGATCAGCGCTTCCGTTCCCTGCCTGGTTACCGTGCCCAGATACGAGAGCGCGCCGTCCGGGAGTCCTGCCTCAGCAGCCGCTTCCATCAGAATATCAAGCGCTCTTGCCGTTGTCTTAACGGCCCGCTCATGGGGTGCAAAGACGATGGCATTGCCTGATTTTACCGCGATCAGCGCCTGATAGACTGCCGTTGATACCGGATTCTCAGCAGGGGTCAGCGCCGCGATAATTCCCAGAGGAACGCCAACCTTCATCACTTTCTTTTCCCGGTCCTCCGATATGATTCCCACACAGCGCGCACTTTTCAGTTCGGCTGGCAGGTATTCGCAGATATACCGGTTCTTTCTGTATTTGTCCTGCCAGTTTCCATATTCTGTCTCCTCACAGGACATAACCGCCAGCTCTCTGGCGTGTTTTTCCGCCGCCTGCGCCATATGTACTACAATGCGGTCCAGCCTTTCCTGTTCAAAACCAGCCAGGACTTTTCTCGCTTCGCCTGCATTTTCCATCAGGATTCTGGCTTCCTGGACAGAGAGCAGGTCTTTATCTACAAAACGCATTGTCTACGCTTCCTTTCCTTACTCCGCCGGCAGAAGATTCTTTAAGGAGTAACGTGTGATGATCTTCTCCAGATCCGGGTGGGGCCTCGGGATTACAACGGAGCTGTAAACCTCGGCTCCCATGGCTTCCACGGCCTTTACTCCGGCCTCTACCGCTGTCTTACATGCTCCCACATCGCCGCGCACCAGCACGGATATGTATCCGGAAGCTACATTCTCATATCCGATCAGTTCCACATCGGCCGCCTTGCACATCGCATCCGCGGCTTCCAGAACAAATACCAGGCCAAATGTTTCAATGGAACCAATGGCTTCATATCTTTCCATATACTTTCTTCCTTCCTGCCGATTTTCTGTTTTTACGCATCAACATCGTGTACGGATACAATATCGCCTACTCCCTGAATTGGTCTCGGCATTACATTCTTAGCCGTCAGCTTCCCGATGGCTGCTGCCGCCGCTGCCCCGGCTTCCACCGAAGACCGCACCGCCGCCACATCTCCCTTGACCATGATGGTGACAAGGGTGGAACCTACGTTTTCGTAGGAAATGAGTTCCACGTCTGCTGCCTTTAACATCTTATCCGCTGCTTCCAGCGCGGGTGTCAGACCAATGGTCTCCACCAGTCCCAGTGCCTCTTCTCCGTAATATCTCACCTGCGCGACCTCCTCCTATTCAGGTTTTCTGCAGACAGGAAGGATGCACTCCACCTCTGCATGGGGGCGGGGAATGACGTGGACGGATACCAGTTCGCCTACGCGCTGTGCCGCTGCCGCTCCCGCATCCGTCGCAGCCTTTACTGCTCCCACATCACCTCTCACCATAACGGTAACGAGACCTCCTCCTACGTGCTCCTTGCCGATTAAAGTGACATTGGCAGCCTTTACCATGGCGTCTGCCGCTTCGATCGATCCTACCAGCCCTTTTGTTTCAATCATTCCCAATGCATCGTACTTCATGAAAGTTCCTCCTTCTGGATTTCGAAATTAGATACAATATCTAATTTTTCTCTTTAATCCATCTTTTTTATATGCATTTAGTATATCCCCTCCCCCTATGTGGAATGTCAAGCCTCTTTTTTATCGGGATAAATCTAAATAATTTTTATATTATAAACATTTTTATTTGTTTTTCTAAATATTATTTTGTATAATGCAGGTAAAATTGCATAATACACCTTCCCCTTAGGGTAATGTTAAAACAATAACAATACCCGCAAACTGACGCAAGCTGAATATTTGCATAAAAAAAGACAACCATGTTCCTGTGAAGCTATGGTTGTCTCTCTGAAACCTTCCCCTCAAGGGGAAGGTTTCAGCATCCTCTTATTCAATTTTCACAAATATTTTCCGTTCCCCTTCGAGCTTCTCAAATTATCTGCACTCTTCCATCCTGGTAACCGGTACCAGCACTTCCGTCACAAACTCCGATGCTACCCGCGTGGTCCAGTAATCCACCACATACCGTTCAAAAGACTCCTCACCGCAGAGATATCCTTTCTTCAGCGCCCACTCCTCGATCTTCTCATATTCCCGGCCGATTGTGTCCAGCGATCCGACGTGATAGACCGAAGCCATCATGGTGCCTCCCAGCGTCTTAAGCTCCGCCTCCTTTACCAGAGGGCGAAGCGGCATCTGCATAATTCTGGCCCGTTTACAAGTCCCATCCCGCTTTTCACGGAACGACGGGAAATTTAAAATAACCGGACCGGTAATCTCATTATGGATGCTTTCCAGATAATTTACCCACGGAATATTGATGATGGATTCCATGTAATTGTACGAAAAGTCCTGCTCTTTACTGCAGTACACGGTGGAATTCACATATTTGATCGTCACGTCGTGTTCTTTACGCTGAGAAACAAGCTCTGCCTCACGGACGAGCTCATACCAGTCCTTCACGGCGGTATACCGGTATAAAAGCTCCTGCCGCTCGTTCTGCAGCTCCTCACTTTTGCTTAGAAAGCTTCGCTCCAGACATTGATATGTACTGCCTTCCACCAGATTCTGCATCTGCTCCAGACTGAACCCCATCTGCTTATAATATTTGACCACCGGAACCAGAAGCAGCGTCTCCTCACTGTAGTAACGGTAATTATTCTCCTCGCTTACCATGTCCGGAGAGATCACTCCGATCTGGTCATAAAAACGAAGTGCTTTTTTCGATACGTTGCAGATCCGGCTGACTTCACCGATCGAATATAATTTTTTTGTGCTTTGCTTTACCCCCATAGCAAACCATACAGCCTCCTCTGATCAGATTTTGATTTACCCTCACGTATAAACATCTAATATACTTTAGTATAAACCTTCCCCTTTAGAGGAATGCAATAGTTTTTCTGAGAATATTTCCAGAATATGGTTGTTACTATGACGTTCACAGCCTCTCTCTGCACGCTTCTATAACCCTCTTCATAGCCTCCTGGCCCGGTGCGCCGATGGTCATACGCTTTTTCACGCAGGTCTCCATGCTGATGGCGTCATAAATATCTTCCTCAAACACGGGGCTGATCGCCTGAAATTCTTCCAGGGACATCTCATCCAGAGCGATCCCCTTCCCGATACAGTACAGTACCAGCTGTCCCACGATTCCATGGGCGTCGCGGAAGGCTACGCCGTGGTTTACCAGGTAATCCGCGGCATCTGTCGCATTGGTAAAGCCGTTCTTCGCACTCGCTTCCATCGCGTCCTTCTTAAAGGTCATGGTAGAGATCATTCCGGTAAAGAGTGCAAGACAGCCTTTTACCGTATCGATGGCATCGAATGTCATCTCCTTGTCTTCCTGCATGTCCTTGTTATAGGCCAGCGGAAGCCCCTTCATCGTCGTCAGGATCGACACGAGAGCCCCATAGACACGGCCCGTCTTTCCACGGATCAGCTCCGCGATATCCGGATTCTTCTTCTGGGGCATGATGCTGCTTCCTGTGCTGTAGGAATCGTCGATCTCCACGAACTGGTACTCGTTCGTGTTCCAGATGATAATCTCCTCACAGAATCGGCTCAAATGCATGGAAATGGTCGACAGCGCGCTTAAAAGCTCGATGACATAATCACGATCCGCCACGGAATCCATGCTGTTTAACGTAGGACCCTCGAATCCCAGAAGTTCAGCCGTATACTCCCGGTCCAGCGGGTAGGTGGTACCTGCCAGCGCGCCGGATCCCAGCGGACAGTAGTTCATCCGTTTTCTGATATCCGAAAGGCGGGTACGGTCGCGGTAAAACATCTCAAAGTAAGCCCCCATATGGTGGGCCAGCGTGATAGGCTGGGCTTTCTGTAAATGAGTAAACCCGGGCATATAGGTGTCCAGATTCTCCTCCATCAGCTTTAACAGCTCTTCCAGAAGAGCTTTCACCAGACCATCTAACTCATCGATCTCATCTCTCGTGTACAGCTTCATATCCAGGGCCACCTGGTCGTTGCGGCTTCTTCCTGTGTGAAGGCGTTTTCCCGCATCACCGATTCGCTCGGTTAAGACGGCTTCCACAAAGGAATGGATATCCTCATGCTCCGCCGTAAATACCAGCGCCCCACTCTCTAAATCCCTGCGGATTCCCTCCAGTCCCTCTATGATCGCATCACTGTCTTCTGTTGTCAGAATCCCCTGCTTCGCCAGCATTTTTACATGGGCTATGCTTCCTTCGATGTCCTGATGGTAAAACTTCTGGTCAAAGGAAAGGGAGGCATTGAAATTGTGTACCAGTTGGTTCGTCTCTTTTGTGAAGCGTCCGCCCCATAATTTCATATCACATTTCTCCTTAGCATTTTATTCTTCTGCGCATGACCGGTTTCTTTCTGCGGCCTGCGGTGATTCCTGCGATGAGAAGCAGCACTGCGGCGCTTCCCGCCGTGACCATACCGCCTGTCTTTAAGCCCTGCGGCATATAGCGTAATTCCACAATATGCGTTCCGGCATTGAGCCGTACGCTTAAAAAGGTGTCGAACAGCTTATATGGTTCTGTCTCCTCACCATCCACGTATATGGACCATCCCTTGTCATAGGGGATGCTTAAATAGAGAAGCCCTGCCTTTTCGGTGTCGATTCTTCCGGTAATCTCTGTATCGGTTTTCTTTGTCAGTTCCATGGAATTTCTGTTAAGTACGTGATAGACCGATTCCAGTCCTTCCGGGATAAAACGGTACGCCACGGCTACCAGATCCTGCTCGTTGTCGTCGTTGCGGAGAGTCACTTCCTCGCCGGCAGTAATCCAGCCCAGCTCCAGCATGTATCCGCGGTTCACGTTGTCAAAGCTCTTCGTATTTTCCCCCATCAGGGCGCTTACCTTTTCTACCTTTTTGTTGCTCACGTAAACGTAATAGTCGCCCGATACTTCCGGTGTAAAGGTAAAGCTGGTTCCGAGAATCTCGCTCGGCACTTCCTCCAGCACAGGGTCTGCTCCCAGCACCACAGCCAGATCGTTCTGCACGTCCGCGGGATTGGTGATGTCCAGCTGCCAGTTGTCCTCCAGATCGTAAGGCACCATAACGCCTAACGGCAGTGTATATTCATTACGGTAGAGATACGTATGGTCCTCCACCTCCAGAGGAGTCAGAAGGCCGGTATCCGCCGGTGTCTCGGAATACAGTGCGTATTTCACGGAAAACAGCGAATCTACCAGCGGAGTACTGCCGGTGATGCTGTATGCATTGGTAGAGCTCTCACATCCCAGCTTTTTAAAGAACTTCGATAAGTCGGCATTGGCCGTTGAAGAGAACAGGGATACGGACGGAAAATTCATCCATGCGCCGTCATTTTTCGTCTTCCTGCTGACCTTTTCCACCCGGTAAAATGCGGGATCGGTAATCCCCTCCGTCAGACTTACACTGGCGTCATTATCCTTTACATAGCTGGTTCTGCTGGTCGTGGTGACACTGGTTACCGTCGTATTGACCGCCGCTTCCACTGAAACGACGCCCAGGGCCAGAAGAATCACGACATTCCGGCTCGCCCCCTTCTGATACAGGCAGATCAGCCCCGCATAGGCCGAAAGGAAGAGAATCGCCACATAGAACACGGAAAAATGGTACGCCTCATCCGTAATCAGCTTCTGGGCCATCAGTACAAATGCGATCGCCGCGAAAAAGGCCAGCACCACATGCTTCCAGGGTGTTTCCTTCAAATGGCTGTACGCCTGATAACACATCAGAAGCATCAGGAAAATATAGATGAAGGACTGGCGGCACGGAAGGCTGTTGGGATAATGGAATCCATGCCATATAAAATTAAGTACATTGAACGAGAAGCTGGCAAAAAAGAACAGCAGCAGCCCGCAGTACACCACTTTTTCCCGCCGTCTGATGTTCCGGTTTACAAGGTACAGCAGAAACAGCATCAGAACAGCCACGCCGCAGTAGATATTCGGCCAGTGGTCCAAACCGATCTCCGTCTCCACATCCGGCAGATGCCTCGCCAGCATGTCGAAGATGGGGAAATACGAAGTCACCGTCTTCGGAAAGTTAAAATCCCCGGACGCGGTCATCTGAAGCGCATAAATCTCAGGAAGAAGCACCACCGCGGCCAGACCGCCTGCCAGCAGGGAAAATACCGCAAAGGAGCTGATATTTACCATGTAATCGCCCCACGATTTCTTTCCGTCCATCACCAGCAGGGCGATGAAGTATAACACCATAAAAATACATATCATAATGGATATGTAATAGTTTGACAAAATTGATAATCCTAAAGTAATGCAATAGAGAAAACATTTCTTTTCACGGACCAGGCGTTCCAGTCCCAGCATGATCAGCGGGAACAAAAGGATACAGTCCAGCCACATGATATTCCAGCTGTAAGCCGCCATATAACCGGAAAGGGCATAAAAAATACCGAAAAAGGCGATGCCGAAGTCCGATGTTTTGCAGTGCTTCCGCAGATAATAAGCAAAGCTTAAGCCGCTGAGACCGATCTTGAACACGATCATGTAGGTCATAAACTCGATGATATACGCCTTGGGACAGAGCGCCAGAAGCCAGTTTAAGGGACTGGCCAGATAGTATGCATACAGGGCCGCAAAGTTCACGCCCATTCCCACATCCCAGCTGTACAGGAAGCTGCCGCCATGGGTCAGCTTATGCTGAAATTCAGAAAAGAACGGCGCATACTGGTGGTACATATCCGTTCTTAAGAAGCTCTCTTCCCCAAACGGGAATATCCCGCGCTGGGCAAAGATAATGATCATGATAATAACCGGCACAAAAAACGCAGCCACAAGTCCGTCCGACGGACGTATCAGGCAGATGCTTTCTCTGCCGTCCCGCCTCCGTTTCCCGTCACGCTCATCGTAAGCCGACTCTTCCTGATCCGAAAATTCAAGGGCTTCCTGATCCGGAAATTCCAGATCTTCCTCATAATCGTACTCTTCCGATTCCACGGGCTCCAGAAAAAGATCCGGTGGATCTTCCTGCACCGAATCCAGCCCGGAGAGCGGCTCCGCCGCGTCCGGAACCTGGCCGCCTTCTGAGGAAACAGGGCCGCCTTCCGCCGGGGACTGCACCGTTCCCGGCACCTCTTCCCCGTCTCCGCCGGCAGGTGAAACCTCCGCAGAGTCCGACGACACCACGTCTCCATCCCCCAGATCCAGTATAAGTGAAAAATCCTCCAGGGAAGCGGACGGCGTCTTTTTATCCGTCCCATTCTCCGAAGGTATCAAATTTTTCTTTTCCGTTTCAGTTTCTTCACTGCTCCGTTTTTTCTCTGATGTCATTCTTAGTATGTCCTCTAGTTCTTTAGAAATCTTTTCAATCTCGTCATCGCGTTCCATATGCAGTTACCTGGCCGTACTCCGGCCAACCTTTCACAGGGATTTTTCTTCGCTCTTCCTGAATATAAAAAGTTTACTGAATACGTAGTTAACAATTACAACAATCACAGAAACTGCAATCTTGCTGATATACTCGTCCATATGAATCCATGATACCATGACAATCATAAAGACCATCTCCATCACACCCGACACGGCTCTGCACGCCACAAACGACGTGATCTCCTTCATGACATAGGCTGGACGCAGATTATAGCTCTGAAATACAAAAATCTTATTCACAATAAATGCAAACAAGACAGATACAGCCCATGCCGCCGCTGTCGCAATGCGGTAATCGATATGAACCTTTACCATGGCCGCATAGACTACCCAGTTCACCAGTGTGGTCAGCACCCCGAAGATCAGATATGAAATAACCTCGCGGTTCATAACCTTGTCCCATATTTTTTTAATCATCATACTGCTCCTGTCAGAAATACATTTCTTCTATTGTAGTATAGCGCCGGAAAAATGTAAAGCAAATCCCCGTGAATAAAGGAATCCTTAAGATTCTTTATCCAGGAACTTCTCTGCTCCCTCCGAATATACAATCTCATAGTCATCGGTAATAAACACGCCGTAGGCTCCGTCGATGGAATCAATCAGTGCCTTTCCCTTTTCCAGTCCCATGGAGAAACAGGTGGTGGAAAGACCATCCCCATCGACAGACAGATCGGAAATAATCGTAACCGATACGAGTCCGTTCTGGTATGGATACCCGTCTCTGGGGTTTAAGATATGATGGTAATTCACCCCATCCTTTACAAAATGGCGCTCATAGACACCGGACGAAACTACGGACATCCCATCGATGTCCAGCGTTGCAATCGTCTCATTCCGGTCGGCATAGGGCTTCTGAAGGCCTACCTTAAACGGTGTTCCGTCGGGACGCTTCCCGACACAGAGCACATTGCCGCCCAGATTGATGACGGCGCTCTTCACTCCTTCCTTCACGAGATAGTCCTTCATGCGGTCCGCGATATAGCCCTTGGCGATGGCCCCTAAATCGATGGCCGTATCCGGCGAGCCGAAGGTAAGGGTGTTTCCGTTCAGCTCCAGATTCTTCCAGTTTACCTTGTCCCGGGCTTCCCTGATCTCGGAATCCGACGGAACCACATGATCCTCCGACGAAAAATTCCACAGGGAGCTGAGCGGTTCTACAGTAATATCAAAATCACCATCCGATACTTTACTGTAATAAATTCCCTTTTCCAGCAGGGCCGCCACATCGTCTGAGACGGTCACAGTCTGCTCATCCGCCGGCCGGTGGTTCAGTTTGTATATCTCGCTTGCCTCTATGGTTCTGCTGAATATGTTCTCATAGGACCGGCACAGTTCAAGGCTGCCGTTTAAGATATCCGGATCATCCGTATCATACAGGGTCACTGTTACAAACGTATTCAGCATAAAACTGGACTTTGTAATCGGTTCTATCTTTCTGGCGCAGCCTGACAGCAGCCAGATGGAAGCAGCAGCCGTGAGACAAACCACGGCAGCCGCTGTTTTTACTTTTTTTTGCATAATTCCTGTCCTTTTCCTCGTATACGAATAGTGTCATTCTAGCAAAGGGCTATTTTAAAGTCAAGGACCGCACTGCCATTTTCGCATGTTCCAGGAAGCTCTCGCGAATCCCTTCCAGTTCTCCCAGTCCCTTCAACCGGCAGACAACGTCGTATCCCGCCGACTGAAACACGCTCTTCCAGGAGCCCTCCTCATCGCCTGCCATATCATTGTTGGCATGGTCTCCCGCCACGATCATCAGCGGCTGAAGGACAACCCGGTGCGCTCCCGTCCGGTCTACCTCCCGCTTCATATCTTCCAGGGAAGGCACCGCTTCCACAGTTCCGACATGGTACCGGCTGTATCCCTGCTTCTTAAATTCTTCGGCAAGGCGCACATAGACCTCGTTCGCGGAGTGTTCCGTACCGTGTCCCATCAGAATGATCTCCGTTCCCTCTGCATCAAACTCCTTTGTATCCTCTGCCAGAATGCGGACAAGACGCTCATAGTCAGCCTCCGAAGTAAGCAGCGGCGCTCCTACGGCCACCGCCTCAAAGGCAGCCTCATAGGGCCTCATCTCTTCCATCATGGCATCGAATTCTTCTCCGCTCATCACATGGGTAGGCTGAATCAAAACCCGCTTTATCCCCTGATTGAAAAGTCTCTCCATCGCCTCCGACACGCCGTCAACAGCGATGGAATCCCGTTTCTCCAATATCTGAATGATCACCCGGCTGGTAAAAGCCCGATGGAACTCATAATCATGAAAATGGCCTGCGATCGTCTTCTCAATCGCCTCAATGGTCTTCTTACGGCTGTCATTATAACTGGTTCCAAAGCTGACCACCAGCACTGCGTCTTCTTTTTTCATCCGTTCAGTCCTGCCCCTTCTTTTTTGATTCTCTGATACAATAACACAGATAAAAAACGCTGTCAAACAGCTTTTTCACGCACCAGAGGCGCAGGACCATACGATCCTGCGCCCCCGGCACACATTGCATTGCTAAATAAAGGTTAAAAATCAACTTCTTTATCATAGTAACAACAGGTTAACAGCTTCTCCATTTCGGCCGGTGTAATCGGTCTCGGATTGGATCCGGTGCATGCATCACCGACTGCCAACTCAGCTACTGACGGTAATTTTTCATTGAACTCTTTCTCATCGATGATTCCGCCCTCATACTCTCTGATGCAGGCTGGAATATTCAGCTTCCCGTTCATGGCGCGGAGCTCTGCGATCAGCGCATCTACAAGCTCCCCGTCTGTGGAACCCTTGAGGCCAATGAATCGTGCAATCTCAGCGTAACGCTTTGCCGCTTCTGCTTCTTTTGCGTTAAACTTGATTACTTTTGGAAGATACATGGCATTGGCGCAGCCATGTACGATGTGGCCGCCGGAATAAGCGGCGCCTGTCTTATGGGCCATGGAATGAACAATGCCCAGAAGCGCATTGGAGAACGCCATCCCCGCCAGACACTGTGCATTGTGCATGCGGTCACGGGCAGCCATATCTCCATGATAGGAATCTGCTAAATCGTTATGTATCATCTTAATGGCATGCAGCGCCAGCGGATCGGTATAATCACAGTGGAGTGTAGACACATACGCTTCGATGGCGTGTGTCATGGCATCCATGCCGGTAAATGCCGTCAGCTTGGCCGGCATCGTCTCAGCCAGATCCGGATCAACAATCGCTACATCCGGAGTAATGTTGAAATCAGCCAGGGGATACTTAATGCCCTTATTATAATCCGTAATTACACTGAACGCCGTTACCTCGGTAGCGGTACCGGAAGTAGACGGAATCGCGCAGAATCTCGCCTTCGTACGGAGTGTCGGGAAGTTAAACGGAATGCAGAGTTCTTCAAATGTGGTATCCGGGTATTCATAGAATGCCCACATCGCCTTGGCCGCATCAATCGGAGAACCTCCGCCGATCGCCACAATCCAGTCGGGACCAAACTCCCGCATCATCTCAGCGCCCTTCATAACGGTATCCACGCTGGGATCCGGTTCAACACCTTCAAATAATTTCACTTCCAGGCCGGCTTCCTTTAAATAGTCTGTTACTCTATCGAGAAAGCCAAAACGCTTCATAGAACCGCCGCCTACTACCACGATTGCCTTATTTCCCTTTAAATTTTTAAGCTCTTCAAGGGCTCCTTTTCCATGATACAGATCTCTTGGTAATGTGAATCTTGCCATAGTAAAATCCTCCTCGCCTTATTTTTATGCTGATCTCATTGTAGACTCAGGGAGGAGAAAATACAAATGTAAATTTCCATATATCAGTATATAAATATCGATATATAAATACTTATTATAGTTCTGTCATCATTGCCGGCCGCAGTCATCTTTCACCAGGTCTGCTTTCACCTGCTCCAGCTCTTCCAGAAACAGCCGTTCCCATTTCCCCATCTTATATCCGTTTCTGTAGACGAGGACATCGCGGTAACGGTGATTTCCGTCGATACACGGCTTCTCGGTCAGCCCATGCTGTGTCAGGACAGACGGAGGCATGGGGGATACCCACATATACGTGTCGGGATTTTCATGAAGAAGGCCCATCTGGGTCCCCCACTCGAAAATATAGATCCGGTTCGCCGGTGTACTCGCCGTTGTACCGTCCGCAGCCTTCAGCTCCCGGCGGCCGGAAGCCTTGGCGTCTCCATGGGTTATCTCAATATAGGGCAGAAGATCCCCGCTCTCTATGTGCCGGGCCGAAGCCAGGGGATGGGCCTGCGACATCAGGAGGCGTTCGTCATATTCCAGCAAAAGCTCCGTTTTCAGCCCGCATTCCGCAGCCTGCTTCGCGTAATACGCCTCTGCGGACGGCTTGTATCGGATAATCCCCAGTTGATACTCCCCCCGCTCCACATCGCGCAGAGTATCGGCGGAGTTCGTCTCCCGAAGCCACAGATTCATGCCCTCTTTCCGGTCAATCCGCTTCACAAACCTGGAAAATGCGCTGCTGATATAGCTGGCCCTGGGCATAGACAGGGTAAATTCCACACTGCCCGTCTTCGCAGGCTTGTAAAGCGCTTCCATCTCCTCTAACTGCGCCAGCACGTTTCTTGCATATTCCAGAAAGATTCTGCCTCTGGCAGTGGGAACGACGCCCTTGGGCGTCCGCCTGAATATAGGCGCACCCAGGCTTTCCTCCAGAGTCTTTATGGCCTTGCTCAAATTCGGCTGATCCATGTAGAGATTTCCGGCCGCCTGCGTGATGGATCCGGTCTTTTCCACTTCCACCGCATACTCCAGTAATACCGTATTCAAACACCGTTCCCCCTTACCGCATCCTTGTCCGCTTCATAGAGATACTTCGACAGTGCCGCCAGGGACACGGCCATATTCTCATTCTGAACCAGCACGTGATCCGGCACAGTCAGATGAATCGGAGCGAAATTCCAGACAGCCTTCACGCCGCCGTTCACCAGCCTGTCGCACACCTCCTGCGCGGAATCCGCCGGAACCGTAATAATTCCGATATGGATGTTCATTCTCCGGCACAGATTTTCCAGTTTTTCCATGGGAAGTATCATCTTTTCCCCAATCTTCTGCCCTGCCTTATCCGCGTCTTCGTCAAAAGCCATGACGATTTCCACGCCATACTGCTCAAACCCGCGGTAGGACAGAAGCGCCGTTCCCAGAGAACCGGCGCCCACCAGGACGGCCTGGTTCGTATTATGGTATCCCAGAAATTCCTCAATGTCATCAATCAAATCCTTCACCACATATCCCGTCTTCGGTTTTCCCGCCGACCGCGCTACCATGGCGATGTCCTTACGGACCTGCACTTCGTTCAGCTGTAAGTCCAACGCAATGACCGGCGCGGAGATATTGACGAGTCCCTCGCAGTCTCTGCGCTCCAGATAATGGTGATACACAGGAAGGCGTTCCAGCGTCTTTCTGGAAATCCCCCCAACCAGATGTTTTTTTTCTTCCATGACTGACCCCTTTACTAATTCAAAATCCGCCTGTTCCTCAATAGATCATGCTGCGGCAGCGATCGATGCAGGCAAATATCTCCTGGCGTCTCGGCATGCATAAATTAACCGGCAGATATCCGTCGTCCGCCAGCGCCGCAAGCCCCTCCGCTGCAACCTTCTTTTCCAGCAGGTCCACGATCTGAATCAGATTCCGCCTGCCGTCTATGAAATGCGTACCCGCATATTTTAACAGATACCCCAGAGCGGCGATCTGCTCTGTATCCGCGATCTGCTCCACAAACCGGAGTTCTATCACATCCCGGTCAAACTGCAGGCTGTCACGGCCCAGAACCTTCATTTTAAACCGTTCATCCCTGCCTCCGGTCTTAAGCTTCTTCGGTATCCGCCCAAAAGAAACCGGTGTTAACGGAAGTGACCGTACGCCCTCCCCGAATCCGGCCGCGGCCTCCTTTGCCTCTCTGGTCACTTCCTTCGGTACATAGCAGTCCATCTGTATGACACGGTCCGCTACATGGAAGTAAGCGCCGGAACTTCCGGCTACCAGAATCGTGGAGATTCCCTGCTCGTCGTAAAGCGCCCTGACCCGCTCCACAAACGGTGTAATCGGTTCCTTATCCCGGTGCACCACCATCTGCATCAGCTCGTCCCGTATCATGAAATTCGTCGCGCTGGTATCCTCATCCACCAGAAACGTCTTCGCTCCGCTCTCCATCGCTTCCACCACACCGGCCGCCTGTGACGTACTTCCGCTGGCATCCTCGGTACAGAACCGTTTCGTGTCACGTAAATCCGGCAGATTCTGAATAAACAGGGAAATATCCACGTTCTTAACGCTCCGTCCATCCTCCGCACGCAGCTTCACCGCCGATGCCTCTGTGACGACGTACTCTCTCCCATCACCGGCGATATGGTTATACACTCCCGATTCCAGGGCCGAAAGCAGCGTGGATTTCCCATGGTAACCGCCGCCCACAATCAGAGTCACGCCTTTGGGGATTCCCATCCCCTTAATCTCCCCTGCGTTAGGAAGCTTCATCACCACTTCCATCGAGGCCGGAGAGGAGAATGGAACCGCCTTCGCCATCGGCCGGTCCGATACACCGGATTCTCTCGGCAAAACAGACCCGTTCGCCACAAAGGCGGCAAGTCCCATCTCAGACAGCAGCCTTCTCGCTTCCTCCTGGTCTTCCGCCAGTTCAGAGACAGCTTTCACCTTCGCCTTTTCTCCCGCCGGATAGTTTTTATAAAAACAGGTTCCCGCCACACACTCCGGCAGAAATTCGAACAGAATCTTAATCAGTTCCCCGGAATTAATCGTTCTTCCATTCGCCGGGAATCCGACCTCCATGCGGATCAGTATGCTTCCGTCCCCGGGCTCCACTTCACATGCAGTTCTCTCCAGTATCTCCTGGCCGCACCGGCTGACCGCGATCAGCCCGCTCTTTCCTGAGCCTCTCGCCTTAAAATTATACCGTTCCACCTGGGCGCCGAACTTACGCAGCAGGAAATCCTGCAGTGCTGTACGCTTGTAACCCGGACGATAGGATTCTCCCGGAAAACAGGCCTTCTTTCCTTCCACCCGGATGCTGATTCTGGATGGGGATGCAAACGGATCGCCCTGTACATGGTTGATGCTTAAGGTAAAGTCCGGAAACCGGTATATTCCCTTCGCTCCCTTGTAGGCAGGATACCCCTTCCGGTCAACAGAGCGGAGAAACTGTCTTAAATCTTCTGCTGATTTCATCTTTCCGTCCTCTCTCCGGTCTCCTTCCCGGTCTGATCTCCATCATCGGAAGACACTCCCTCATGGAGGTCAGTAATAAACATGGCGTCCCCAAAACTGAAGAAACGGTACCGCTCCCTGATGGCTTCCTCATAAGCGTTTAACACGTGCTCCCTGCCTGCAAGCGCTGAAACCAGCATAACGAGAGTGGATTCCGGAAGATGGAAATTTGTTATGAGACAGTCCAGTGTCTTAAACCGGTATCCCGGATAGATAAAAATCTCAGTCCAGCCGCTCCCCGCCTTCAGCACGCCGTCATCCGAGGAGGCAGACTCGACGGTACGGCAGCTGGTGGTCCCCACACAGACAATCCGCCCTCCGTTTTTCTTTGTATCGTTTACCTTCTTCGCTTCCGCCTCGTCCACGATATAGAATTCGGAATGCATGTGGTGGTCTTCGATCTCGTCCACCTTGACCGGGCGAAATGTGCCGAGTCCCACATGAAGCGTCACATGGGCGATCACAACGCCCATGGCCTCGATCTCCGCCAGAAGCTCCTTTGTAAAGTGAAGTCCCGCCGTAGGGGCCGCAGCCGATCCCTCATGCTTCGCATAAACAGTCTGGTAACGGGTCTGATCCTTTAACTGGTGGGTGATGTAAGGCGGAAGCGGCATCTGTCCCAGTCTGTCGAGAATTTCCTCGAAAATCCCCTCATAGGAAAACTGAATCAGACGGTTCCCTTCATCTACAATATCCACCACCGTACCCGTCAGCAGCCCTTCGCCAAAGGTAATGACCGTACCGATCTTTGCCTTTTTCCCGGGCTTTACCAGGGTCTCCCAGATATCATTCTCACGCCTTTTGAGGAGCAGGATCTCGATCTTCGCCTCGGTGCCTTCCTTTACCCCAAACAGTCTGGCCGGGATGACCTTCGTGTCATTGATGACAAGACAGTCTCCCTTTCTCAAGTAGGAAAGAATATCGCGGAATGTCCGGTGTTCGATTTCACCCGTCTTTTTATCCAGCACAAGAAGCCTGGAAGACGAACGGTCCTCCAGCGGATCCTGCGCAATCAGCTCCTGCGGCAGTTCAAAGTTAAAATCCTTTACATTCATGTCTCTTCTCCTTTATTCTGTTGAAAAATGCTTCTCTGCACGGTGCCACGCAGAGAAGCATCTGTTGTTATGTATGTTTTGTCGTTTCTTTCCTGATCAGTTTATTTCCTGATACTTTAATTCCCGTTGTCCATGCCTTCATTTCCACTGTCTGCGCCTTCGTCGCCGCTGTCAGTTACGCCGTTACCATCAACCGTCACTTCATTTCCGGGAACTGTAACCGATCCTTCGCCATCAGTACCTTCACTAAGACCGTTTTCTTCGCTCTCTCCTCCGCCCGTCTGCTCTTCGCCGTTCATCAGCGTGTTATAGACAGCCAGAAGATTGGAATCCGTTTCCAGCGCGGCCCGCAGGCTTACATTTACTTCTTCCGCCATACGCTGTACGGCCTCCGACTCATTTACCCTGGCCATGTACGCCCCTTCTTCCGGAGTGACCTCCGCCATCATATGCCAGCTTCCGTCCGCGCCCCGCTTCACAAAGCAGGCAAACAGGCTGGGAGCCACGGTATCCGACTGGCGGAACTTAATATTAAACCGGGTGTAGACTACCAGTGAATGTTCCACAGGGCCGTTTACGCTGTAGCAGGCAATATCGCTGTAGCTCTGATAGTATTTTACTTCTTCCTCCATCCGCAGGCTTTCTTCCCTCAGTTCCTCCGGTGAAGCACTGTCTCCATATACATCTGCAAGACCGTTGATATCACAGGTCCTTCTCGCCTTAAAATAAGCCTCCATCAGGCTGCGGATCTCATCTCCTGCCTCTTCCAGATGATATACGGTGTCCTCTGTGTCCCCTGTCTTCTCTTCTTCTGTCGTTTCCGCCGTCCCAATTTCCATCTGTGAACTATCTGCCGTCGAGTCTCCCTCTTCCTCCTGCGGCCTGTCCGCCGCAACGATAACGATAATCAGGATAATCACTACAAGCGGAATCACCATGAACTTTAAATACCGGACGGTTTCTTCATCTGCAAGACGTTTTTTTAAGTTTTCTAACAAGTCCTTCATACGGGCCTTAACCTCCTGGAGATTCAATCTCCGTTTTATTCTAACAAACTATGATATAAAAATCAATAAAAATAGACTTGCAATTCATAAGAAAATATAGTAGAATATGAAAGATGCATCTGTAGCTCAGTGGATAGAGCAGTGGCCTCCGGAGCTGCGTGCGTAGGTTCGATTCCTATCAGGTGCATTCCTGTTAATTACGGAAAACAGGCTGGATCCCTTTATTTCTTTTGGCATCCAGCCTGTTTTTATTTACAAAAAGAGCGGTCCGCCTCGCAAAACCGCTCTTTTCATCCTCTTACCCAATCTGATCACTTACTGCCTGTAGGTATCTGCATTTGCCGCGTCAACTGCTTCCCACATTCCATCGGGAAAACCGTCTCTGAGCCAGGGCCACCAGTTATCGCTGCCCTCTGCTTCCGGCGCGCTCCAGTCAGGATAGCGGCCATCGCTGCCGTATTCAAAGTGATACCCCTTGTCCAGTCCATTCCACGATGCATGCATATCATCAGCATTGGTCAGCCAGCCGCGTTCTATTCCTTCCACCCACGGCCACATGGAATGTGCCACCCAGTAATCATGACCAAAGTTATAGTTTTTAAATTTCTCGTAAAAATCATCCGTCTGCGGGAACGCATATCCGGCCGCCGGTTTTAATCCATTTGCTCTCGCCTCCGCAGGCGTCATCTGCACACCGCGCAGGTCATTCCCGTCCCATCCGGTCAAAATGATTTTGTTAAAAGTAATATTTTCCCCATTAACCGTCTTTGTCTCCGTTCTGTAAGTCTTGGAGCCGTCTTCATTTTCTATTACAGATGTTGTATCATAGATAACCGCCTGATCCCAGAGGCGGATATTCAAATCCTGTGCTCCGGCTGCGTCATATAAGGCGGCGGCATCGGCCGAGTCCACAAGACAGCCTCCATTTTCTTCCGAATAATACGCTTTGGTTCCATCTTCATTTTCAATATAAAGTGCATACTCAAAGCCGTGCATCAGCTGGCTCCAGTCTGTAAGCGTATCTTCATCAAAGCCGTAAAACTGGTACACAAGCACCGCTCCGTTGGGATTCAGCCCGCCATGCTGTACCTGGTAGACATATACCGACGCTATGTCATAACTCTGTGTGAACGCTTCTTCTGCTGCATCATCTGCGCCGGAAACCGCAGCCCGGTCCACAGAAATGACCATATTAGTATAAACTGGCGTAAATGCCATTTGAACATAGGGAACAGCGATTTGTGTCTCCCTGCTGTCACTGTAAACATAATACTCCGAGTCTGGCACCAGCCTTTGTTCATCACCGTATTGGCTGTACAGCGTTACGGTAACATCCGAAGCCGTCAGCGCCGACGCATCCACACCTTCCGGCCATGTGATATAAAAATCATCCTGCTCCGTATCACACAAAATCGGTTTTCCTTCATAATCAGCTCCGATCCACGTCCAGGCTATCCCATTCCCGGTCCCGGCGTTCCGCCCTGTCTCAGCCAGAGTACGCTTTTCGGCTCCCGTGTCTTCATAATCATAAACATTTATATAATCAGCCAGGGTGATGCGTGCTTTATCGGAAGCATCTCTTCCGTATACGTAATAACACACGCGGAATGTGGAATCCGGAACCGGAAGCCCCTGATAAGTCAGCCCGCTTACTGTCAGATTAAAATAATACTGTCCATTACCATTTCCGCCAAATGCGGTCCAGTCAGGGCCGCCTTCACTGTACACTTCTGATTCGCTGCCTCTTACCTTGGTACGCGTAAACAATTTTTCCACTTTCGTCTCGTCAAAATGGAACTCATACCGTCCCTCAGACCACACAGCTTCATCAAGCCTGACAACCGGATCTGTAAATTCGTCCACGCAATAACCGTCTCCAGCTGTCATTGCCAGCGTCACAGCCTCAGTATTCACATCATCAATTACGGTTTCTTCAGGCATTGTCAGATTAAAGTATGCAACGGCGCCGGTCACCGCTGCCGCTCCAGAGGTATTTGCCGCCACCACACCTTCGGAAGCGTCAAGGGTAATATCCAGTTCCGGAATCGTATAACTCCCCACATTTACCTTGGCCGCCTGTTTCTCCGGCTGAACATACATTGCAACAGTCCCTCCAGCGGTGAATCCCTGAATCGCCGAGGCATCTAATGTAATTTCCATTGACGTCCCGTTTTCGTTTACGGATTCCACCATGGCCACCCCGCTGTTCGTAAAGACTGCATTACCAGACTGTGTGACAAACCAGTCCGTCACATCCTCTCCGCTGGCAGCGTCAAATGCGCCCTTTGTTGCTTTCAATGTAATAGTCAGGCTTTCGTCTCCGCTCGTCAGCTTCACAGAGTCCCCCGATCGTTCAAATACCAGTTCAGAGGTATCCAGTTCACGATTCTCCACATCAACCGTCTCGGCGGCTGAATCGGCTGATGCCGCTTCTTTCTTCCCTTGATCAGAGGAAGTACTGCATGCAGTCATCGCCAGGATCAAAGTCCCGGCAATAACAGCCATTATTTTCACGCCAAAAATATTCTTCTCCACTGTATTCTCCGTCCTTTTCTTGTTATCTGCAGATAGTGTCAATCCATGTGAATAATTCCTGTAAATCATAATCTCCGCTGTGGGGAAGCCCCCAGGGCAGGAGAAAATCTACATCATACCCTTTATTTTTAAGAAGAAGGGCTAAAATAACCGGAATTGCAAAAGATGTATCCCGGTCGAATGACCCGTGACGGATCCGCCAGTGTTTTGCCGTATCCGCCTTTCCAATGTACTTTGTAGGATTGAGCATACGAATAAGCTGCTCGGGAGCCATCTCCGCCTCCGTCTCCGTATATTCCATGGAAAATTCCGAAAAATGCCTGGCTTCCATATCCATCGAACCAAATTCCTCATTTTCGGGACTCTTGAGATCTGTGGCGTCAAAGGCGGGGGCCGGTTTCATCCGGGTAATCTCTTTCATATAAGCCTTCCAGTCCAGCCCGACCACTCTTTCTCCCAGAATTTTCAGGGCCGGAAATGTATTAACAGCGCTTCCTGGCGCTGAAAGCCCTGATAAGTGATTGGCTGTTTCATGGAATGCAAGCTCTCTGCCAGCAGATTTTAAAATTTCTCCCTTGATGTATTCCAGAAAGCTTCCCTCCCCATTTTCATCCAGATTCAGGCTGTTTCCATTTTCATCTTTCAGTTTCAGGCTGTTTAGGTATGCCGGAAACAGTTTTTGCAGTTTCCCTGACAGCTCCATCTGCCTGTCCGTCATAGTTCCATCTTCCTGGATCCGGACTATCCCATGTTCTGTCTTCTTATGGCGTGTACGGCAGTAATCGCGGATACCGCCAAACTGCCATTCATAGGCCGAATCGGAATTTTCCAGATTATGAATCGGACAGTAGCAGTTCGCTGCAAAAACATCGTCACGTTCATCTGCTGCACCGATTTCCTTCAGATAAGGGACGTAATCCCGGCTGTTTCCGGTTGCGCCAGCCAGTGCAGACAACGCTCCGCCTGCACTGGTCCCGCTGGTGATGATCCGTTCCGTATTTCCAGGAATCAGACCTCGGTTATGGCGTATATACCGGATGACCGCCTTCATATCAACAATCAAAGCCGGTGCTTTACCTACCATTTTCCCATTATCCTGTCCGGTATCATCGACTTTTCCTCCCTCAAAAAACTCTGTACTTTTCATTCCCGAGGTTCTTCCGCGCACACCGCCGGAAACTACTACACAGCCGTGCTCCAGCGCTGCAAATATGGAATTGGGCATTCCCGTTCTGATATTCAGTCCCGGCTCTTCCGCCGGCCCCGGCAGATAGCCGCCAACCGTATTGGGTACGAAGATTGGAGCGGTAAGCTTCGTATATCCGCCGATCATTCCCCCCCGGTCATACACCTCCGGAACAAATATATTCAGCTTCTGGACAGGATCGGCTGGCCGTTCACAGTATACAATTCCAAGATAAGCTCTGCAGGTGATTTTTTTACCAGCCGCTTCATACGTTCTGGTCTCACCTCTCTCTGCATCAAATTTTAAGTTGTCATTCATTTTTATTTTCTCTTCATATTCTTTATAGTCCTGCTTCATTACAGAAGCTTCTTCGCCTTGTCGTTATTATAGATCACCAGTTCCGCAGCAAATGCAAAGATACAGCCTGCCGCTACACCGATACAGTACTTGATCAAATCCGTTGTACCACTCGCTGCGCTTACGAAGTTGGGGAAGGAAAACAGCCCGCTGCCGCCAAACATATAGATCCTGGTTCCCAGAAGTCCCAATACGGCACCGCCTACACAGCCTGATAAAATATTTAAGTATAATTCTTTTTTAAGCGGAATTAATACCGAATACATCAAAGGCTCTCCCACTCCGCAAATCTGGGACAGCGTTCCCGGAAGCGCTAAGTCCATGACCTTCTGATTCTTATGACGAGCTGCCGCCAAACAGATTGCTATTCCCTGCGCCATACCGATCATCGGTCCGATGCTGCCGCATGCCAGCATGTAATCAAAGCCCTGAACAGCAATCGTGGAAAGCCCCAGAGAGATAATAACCCAGTGCAGTCCAAACATAACGAGGATACCAAAACCTCCGCCGATTAAGGCGCCTGCAATAATTCCGCCGACAACCGGAATATTGTAAAGAAACGTAACGAACATTGCAATCACGCCACAGATGCCCATGGAAACTGGTCCAATCACCAGGTATGTAAACACTACGGTTACCAGCAGAACGATAACCGGTGTCAGAATTCCCCTGATAGCTGCCGGAAGACTCTTTTTCAGCGCCTTCTCAAGCTTTGCCGCTACGTATACCGCAATAATGATTGGAATCACACTGGAAGTGTATCCGCTTCCAGGCATGACGATGGGAATTCCCAGAAATGTATTATAATAGCTCATTTCAAACGCAGTGCCTGCAAAAATAGTTCCGGCAACCGCCAGATTGGAAGCAATATTGACCATACTGGGGTAGACCAGAGTTGCACCAATAGCGGCACCGAGTATTTCATTCATTTTAAACTTACGTGCGGCCGTAAATCCGAGTATAATTGGCAGAAAATAGTAGAAACCATCACCAATCGAATACAAAAGCATATAAAGACCACTTGTATCACTGACCCACCCCAGGGTCAGTGTAAGGGCAATCAATCCCTTGATAATACCAGCTGCCGCCAAAACGTGTAAAGTTGGGGCCAGAACACCGGATATCGTATCCATCAGCCGATTGATTACTCCAGACTTCTTCTTGGGGCCCACCCCTTCATCCGATGATGCATCCTCTTCCACCACTCCACCGCCATTAATCCCTGTCTGTTTTATAATGGACTCATAGACTGACTCGACTTTATTGCCAATAACGACCTGATACTGGCTTCCTGAATTGATGACTTTCAGGATACCTTCGGTTTTTGAGAGTACTTCTGTCTTTGCCTTACCGTAGTCCGCCAGATCAAAGCGCAGTCTCGTCATACAGTGTGTAAGACCCTTGATGTTTTGTTTTCCCCCAACGAGCCGGACAATTTCTCCGGGCAAAGTTTCATAGTTAACTGCCATTCCATCTTCCTCCTTGTTTTAAATAATTTATTTATTATTTATTTACTTTATGAATATATTATACATCATTATCCGTATTTTAAAATACTTGTTTTGCATAAATATTTTATTTATTTTTGTGCATTTTGTCCAAATATTTTATTTGATACTATTATAAAACTTTGGTTTATAGAAGTGATTTTTATTCTATAATATGGTAATATAATTGTATCATTAAAATTGAATGGATTAAAAATGATTTGAACAAACTGAAAGGAATGATAAATTTCATGAATGTCATTCAGATTATGGAACAGAAAAAAACAGAATTTACCCCCAACGACCAGCTTATTTATCAGAAAATATCTAAAGATCCCGGCAAAATCGTTCAGATGACTACCAGTGCGCTGTCTGACGCCTGTGGTGTCTCTCAGCCCGCTCTCACAAGATTTGTAAAAGGGCTCGGTTACACCCGGTATCAGGATTTCCGTGCAGATCTTATCGCATGGCTTGCCGAACAGAGGACACAACAGATGCCGGACTGTGAACACTTAGAATATTTTTCAGTTATGAACCAGCTTCTGAGAGAAGCAGAAAAAATACTTACAGATTCTTATATGCGCAGCCTTGCCTGCTATATCAATCAATTCAACAGGGTATTTACCACTGGTGTTTCTAAGAGTTTTCAGCCCGCCTCTCTTCTGGAAACACTTATGATGAAAACAGGACGTTTCTTTCACGCTATCCCCAATGATAATATCTCTGAGCTTAGCGATTCAATGATGGAAAATGATCTTCTTATCGTCTTCTCCGTGAGTGCCAAACACTCTCTCCTGAAATCGCTGTCCAGTTCCACAGGGAAAATTATGCTCGTCACAGTCACCAGTTCCCATCCTTATCAGGAACTGATTGACCGTCAGGTTTTACTGCCTTATATTCCACCAACACCAGAAGAAAGTGCGGTGTCTCCGGTTTTATTCGATATGTTCGTCGAGATACTCTGCCGATATCTGACGCATTGAAAAATACAAAAGCCTTCTAACCCTGACGCTCATCAGGTTAGAAGGCTTTTTACGCTCTGTTTCCGGCTGCTATTTCTTAAAAAATCCGGTAACCGTATCCCATATTTTCACAAACACATTTACAATTCTCTGCCACAGACCGACGTTCTGTGCAGCCGGTTCGATATCAACCGCGTTTGTATTCACATCTTCTTCGCTGATCTCCTCCGTGCGCAGAATAACCTGGATGCTGGCCGGAGACGGGTTCTTATCCGATGTAAAGGAAATCATGGACCGGGACGGATCCATTTCCAGCAGATTCGTGTCATCCTCGATCTTATCCAGTTCCTCTTTTACGCTGGTTCTCAAGTCCTCGTTGGCATCCTTTAACTTCCCGCTGGTTCCACTGGTGTCCGCAGCCTTTTCCAGAATATCAATCAACCCGTCCAGAGTCTGTTTCGTACCGTTTTCCACGGCGCTCCGGTTGGCCTTCGCCGTGTTCTGTACACTTCTTAACAGCGTAATCAGCTGGCTCGTACCGGAACTCATCTGATCGAGAGAGGCTGCCATATCATCGAGCATCAGGTCAAAACCGGCCTTATCTTCATTAACGGTTCTGTTTAAATCGTTGATGTCACCGATCAGCGTCTCAATCCGGCCCATAATGGAACCAATCTCACCGGCTGCATCCCTGCTGCTCTCCAGGCCGTCATTCAGGCGGACTCCGGACAGCGTGCGCTCCAAATCGCTCACAAGCCCCTGAAGACCGGATACCACAGGAAGAAGAGCCTTGGCGGCGGCTGCCAGCTTCGAAAGTCCGGCCGCGTCTCCCAGGCCGTTTCCGTTCATCGCATCCAGCTGGCTGCGAAGACGATCCACAGCGTCAGAACCGGCAACGGATTCCAAATCGTCCAGGATGCCGTACGTTTCCTCCAGTAAATCATTCAGAGTTTCCTGCTGCTCCGCCAAGTCCTCCTCATCCAGTTCTGCCGGCATTCCTCCTGCTGTCTGAAGGATGTTCTGAAGGATTTCATTGATCTCTTCCAGCTTGTCATCGACCACCTGCAGATGATCCAGGATTTCATCCCTGTTGGAGCTGTTTAAATCGTTCCGCAAATCCCCCAGGGAATCTTCCAGATCACTGAGTTTTCCAGCCAGATCAAAGAAATCATTGCCGGAACTTCTCAGCGTCTTCACGATGGCATTGATTCTCGTATTGATTTCATCCAGAGACTGCTTATTCGTATTGATATCAGGAGCCAGCTGGCTGATTTTTTCATTGACAGCCTCTAAGCTGTCCAGGCTGTTATCCGCGTTGGCGGTGATTTCGTCCTTTGACGCATCAAACCCGGCTCTCGCCTTCTGCAAATCCTCCAGGCCCGCCTGTGCCACATTCATGCCGCCGCTGATCCGGTCCAGTGTATCCAGAATTTCATTCATACCATCCAGCAGCTTGTCGGTGGAATCACCCACCGTGTCCTTTACCTCTTTGATATCGGTGATCTCACTCATCTGGTCCAGCGTTCCGGGAATCATCATCATAATCAGACCCATGGACTCGAAATCCGTCGTGCTGATACCGATGTGAAAGGTCTTCTCCTCTCCCGGCACTGCGGCAAAAATTACCACTTTATACGTTCCCAGCGCCTGTGTCTGGGAGCCGGGTGCCTCCACGGCATTGACATCTTCCATGTTAACCATGGTTGCCACCTGAAGCAGCATATTATTCCGGTAATACTCCCTCGCGTTCTTATTCGGAATGCAGTGGACCTCCATTTCCACAAGCCCGTTGGCATGAACCAGATCCTTTGCTTCCTTTGGAATGCCGTTCAGCTTATAGGAAACGTCAAAATCCCATGGAAGAACCACCTCATCATTGTCTAACTGGCACTCGTAGTAAAACCGCTCCTTGGAATTCTCCGGAAGCTGCCAGGTGACAGAGTCCCCGTTTATCACAGGTTCCGCGTAATTGGACATATTGGTGACATCTTTGTAATTCCCGTAATCCGTAAATGTCCGAAGGCCGTTTAAGGAAACTCCCTTTACCACACTGCTGTCCACCCGGTTTCCATAATGATCGAGATTCACATACAGAGCCTCATCCGCAGCCACCGCGGGCGGTCCGGCAAGGGCGCTCCCCGCCATGGACATGCCGAGCATCGAACTGATCAGGGCGGCGGCGGTAATCCTGTATCTGATTTTTCTTCTATTTCTCATGTTCCTTCACCTCATTCTCAAGATTCTTTGACGGCGGTTCCTTTTGCGGTTCCGTTTTCATCTGCTCTATTTTCTGTTTCATCTGTTCCTTCAAATCCCGTTTTTTCTGCCTCGCCGCAAGACGCGCTTCCTCCAGCCTGACTTTCTTTGCCTCTTCCTTCATGAGCAGCGGATCCGCCATGGTAAGAAGCACCGGCAGCAGAAACAGCACCATCAGAACACTGATTAAAGCCCCTCGCCCGATCAGATGACCAAGACCGCCGATTGCCGCCACAGAGGAGACAAAGTATAAGCCATACCCTGCAATCGTTAAAATCGTTCCCGACGTCAATATGGAAAGGGCGCTCCGCGATACGGTATGCTTAATCGCCCGTGCCTTTTCCGGATACGTTCTTCTCGCATCCATGTAATTATTCGTCATCAGTATGGAGTAATCCACCGTAGCTCCCAGCTGCAGGCAGCTGACGATAATGTATCCCATATACAGCATGCTTTCACCCGTGAAATACGGGACAGCCATATTGAAGAAGACTGCCACCTCGATAGGGATCAGGACGACAACCGGAATAATCAGCGATTTAAACGATATCAGCACCACCAGCCCCACGCCGAGGATTGACAGCAGATTGACGAAACTGTAGTCTGCCGTAATAATCGATTTGATATCCTGTGTAGAAGGGATCACTCCCGTTATATAGGAATCCTCCGGATAATAGCTTTTTACAATGGAGGTAATCTCATTGGCGCACTGAAACGCAAAATCGCTCTCATCCGAGGTCTTCACATAGATCATAATTCTGCTGTAATTTTCCGTATGCAGCAGGCTCGTTGCGCTCTTTGGAATGATTTTTTCCGGTATTCCCTCCGGTATGGTGCCCGCCAGGGAGGTGACTGATTTTACGTAGTATAAATCGTCCAGTGCATCCGTTAAATCCTTCTCCTTCACCATGCTGGTATTGGGTACCACGGCCAGAATCAGATTGCTCTTTCCGAAACGCCCGTTGATCTGCTGCTCATCTTCATAGACCTTCGTTCCGGGGCTGGATCCCAGCGCGCTGTTTCCAAATGTAAAAGAATTCATATTCTGCGCCGTAAATGCAGGAATCACAAATAAAAGCACCACGCCTAAAACCACATACCGGACCTTATAGACTGTCTGGCCCAGGCCATGGAAGGACGGCATAAAGGATTTATGCTCCGTCCGCTTAATCCTGTCTCCCCATCGAAGCAGAAGGGACGGCATCAAAAACAGCACGGTAATCAGACTGACCACGATTCCCTTGGCCAGAACGAATCCCAGATCCTTTCCTATGCTGAAACGCATCAGCATCAGAACAATAAATCCGATAATCGTAGTTGCGCCGCTGGCCAGAATAGAGGGCAGAGATTTATGTATGGCATTGGTAACAGCGGTAACGGGGTCATTTCCCTTCGCCCGTTCCTTTGTAAACATATCCAGCAGGAATACCGAGTAATCCATGGCTACAGCCAGCTGCAGAATCGAGGCCACGCTGAAGGTCAGAAATGAAATGGTCCCCAGAATCAGGTTGGTCCCCATATTGATGATAATGGCAATCCCCATGACCATCAAAAACATGACCGGTTCAAACCACGATGTGGTAGTGAGGCACAGAATGACAGCAATCATCACCACTCCCAGTGCCATTGCAATGCTGATCTCCCGCATCAGCGTCTCATTTAAGGATTTATTCTGTACCGCGGAACCCATGAAATAGCCTTTGTCTCCGGTAAGGGTCTGCATCTCATTGATGGCTGATTTCGTCAGACTGCTGGAATCGCCTTCCTCGAATATGATATCCATCACCGCGTAATCATCTTTATAATAATCCTGGATATCATCGTAATTGATAAAAATGTTGGCATTGTATACATCCGTGGTTGTATCTGCCCACATGACCATATCCACGCCGTCAATCTCCGCGATCCGGTCCTTATAGGCCTTTGCCTCATACAGCGTCACCGGCCCCACCATCACCCGGGCGGTTCCCGGATAACCGAATTCCTCCTCCATCCGGTTTAAGCCTTCCTTGGCAGGCGCCCAGTCAGGCAGATATTCGCTCAAATCGTAATTTACATGCACAAAACAGGCAGATATCACCGAAAGAATCACCGCAACGGCAAAAATCTTCTCGATCCATCTGCCTTTCTGTACAATCACATCGACCATACTAAAACGCTTTTTCTGTCTTTTCTCTCTTGTTTTTCTCGTTTTCACAGCCATCACCCTTTTCCAATCTTTACGATCTTAACAATAATACCTTTTCCCCTTTTTGTAATTATACAATTTATTTAAGTTGGATGGTTTTTAGACAAAAACAGAAATATGTCTAAAAAGAGAATCTCCATATATAAAAACGCCCAAACGGCAAAGCGGGAGCCGGTTAAGGAAACTTTTTTAGTTTTGTGATAAGCAGCGTAATGTACGAGAGTATGTTACGCTGCTTTTCCTTTCAATTCGAGTTGCGCCACAAGCTGTGTTGCACCAACTTCCCCGATAAAGGTATAGTAGATGTCAATTTTCTGCTGGCGGTGGCCGCTGCTCTTGTCACCCTCATGGATAACAATTTTCTCTATCAGATCGTGAAGCATACCACGGGAGAGTTCTTCAAAAGAAGTGTACTTCCTGGCCATCTTCAAGAAGCTGTCTATTTTAATGACTTTGCTTTCAGCTTCATTGACCTGTTTCTGAATATCTGCGATTTCAGAACATGTATCGCGCTGTTCTTTCTCATAGTCTGATGACAGTTTTTTGAACCGTTCGTCAGACAGCTTTCCACTTATATTGTCCTCATAAAGCCGTTTGATGATGTTATCCAGCTCACCAATCCGACGCTCCTTTGCAGCCAGTTCCTTTTTCATGGACTGTATCTGCTTTTGCTGCTCCTTTGCGGAGCGATTCATTAAACGCCGGACAAATTCCTGTTCGTTTTCAAGTGCAAAAGTAACTGTCTGCTTTAGGTTTTCCAATACCAGATTTTCCAGAACCACTGCTCTGATGTAGTGCATGGTACAGCTATTTGTCCGGTCACGGTATTTCCCACAGCAATAGCACTCCTGATTTTTACTGATATTCTGTCCACGGTGAGCGCGGAGTGGGGAACCGCAGTCTGCACAGAACAGCAAACCAGAGAACAATGCCATTTCCCCCTGCTTGGTAGGACGTGGCCGCCCCTCCCGCAGTCGCTGAACCTGCTCCCAAACCTCTTGCTCTACCAGCGCCGGGTGAGTATTCTCAAAAATCATCTGCTGATCCTCCGGGGTAGGCAGCCGCTTCTTGAACTTATAAGACTTGGAGTAGGTTTTGAAGTTGACCGTGTGGCCCAAATATTCCTTATATTCCAGAATGTTGGCAATCGTGCTGTCAGACCAGTTATAAGGTGCTTCCGGGTGGTAGTTCCGCTTTTTCCCTGTCCGGCGGAATGCCAGCGTACCAGGTGTGGGGATTTTTTTCTTGGTCAGGATATTTGCTATCCGAACCGGCCCCAGCCCCTGTGCGGCCAGATCAAACATCAGCTTGACTACCCAGGCTGCTTCCGGATCGGGAACAAGCTGGCCACCTTCGCCCTTAATATAGCCATAAGGAGGGTTGCTGCTTATCCGTTGCCCGGACATACCTTTCATTCGCTTGACCGCCCTTTGCTTCTTTGAGCAGTCACGGGCATACCATTCATTGAACAGATTGCGGAACGGGGTCAGGTCATTTTCGCCCTTTTGAGAATCTACACCGTCATTGACAGCAACAAAGTGAACCTCATATTCCGGGAAGATCATTTCCGTATACATGCCCACCTGCAAGTAGTCACGGCCAAATCGCGACATATCTCCTTGTGTCAACAAAGAACCAAAAAATTTTGAAAAGCCAGAGGACGTTTCCGGGCTGTCTGCCCGCCGCGTCCTCCGACTTTTCATCAGGAGGATTATGCCTCGAATTTGTCGTCTAAATCAAAGTATGCCTCATATTGACGAATTATGTGAAGGAAGCCATCATAACCGGTTTCGCTGATAGTTTCAAGAGTTTTGTCGCTTGCCATTTCGGTATGTCCGATTATCACGCCGAGAAGCCTCAAGGTATTAAGCACGGCACGTTGATAATGATATTTCTGCTCCTGGCGGCATACACGAGCCACTTCACTGGTTCCATCAATCTTTCTGTTTCTCACGTCAGCCATCATGCTCAGCGATAACAGAATACTACACGCACGATCCTGCAAATCTGCGGCAGTATTATCTTTGAATGTCAGTTCCATAATTGTCCTCCGTTTCTTCTGTTTGATTGTCTGTCAGGTCTGCAAAGCAGTCCCGGAATTTCCATACAATCTCAATCTGCGAATCCGGATAGATGTAAATATCCTGAATAAATCCCCGTACCATTTCTTTGGTAAGAGATGGGGTATCCTGGTACTGTCTGCTCAGTTCCCGCAGTGGATTTTCCGATGTATGAGCTTCCTCCTCCAGAGCGGCCAAAGCCGATTCCTGTTTCTTTACATCTTCATCCAGTTCTTGAACTGTTTTATCAATCTCAGCCTTTTTCTTAAGATAGCGTTCCTTGCTACAGTCACCGGCAATATAACTTTCATACAGAGTCAGTTTTTCCTGCCGGTAGCGCTCCTGAAGCTGCTGCAGACGGGTTAATTCAGCCATGCAGGCGTTGATCCTGCCTGTCCGGGTAAACTGTAAGGCTGTTTTCTGGTTTTCTTTTTGCCGATACAAAGTAAGCATTTGCTGAATGGCATGAAGCACTACCTGTTCAATGTCAGTCTCCATGAAATGCTTTCCCCGTGGGCAGGATGCGCCCGGATCGGATGCCGACTTATCACATAGATAATATACAGCGCCTTTTCTGCCAGTCCGGCGAGTCATTATCCGATGGCACTCTGCACATCGGACAACACCTTTTAATGGGTACTCCTGTATTCCATGACTACCGCGTTTCCTGCCGAGCTTCAGTATTTCCTGCACCTTCTGAAATTCCTCATGGGTTACGATGGCTTCGTGCATATTCTCCACTACAATCCAGTCCTCTTTCTTATTCGGAAGCGCTTTTTTGACATTGACAGCAGCTTTGGAACGTTTATGCCCAACTGTTGCGCCAGTGTATTCGTACTGATGCAAGATGCCCAGCACCGTATGATAATTCCAGCCGTTGCTTTCTTTCCGTTTCTGAAAACGGTTCTGGCCTGGATGTTTCAGACGGAAGTAACTGCCCGGTGTCAGTATGCCGTCTATGTTCAAAATCTCCGCAATCTGTCTGGTCTTTTTTCCTGCCAGCGCCAGATCAAAAATCCTTCGCACCACCGAAGCAGATTCCGGGTCAATCGCCAGCTTGTTGCGGATAGTCGGGTGAAACTGATAGCCGTAAGGAGCAATGCTGCCCACATACTTGCCCTGCTTCATCATTTGCAGCTTTGCCGTTGTGGTCTTCACGGACAGGTCTTTGCTGTAAGACGCATAGACAATATTTCGGATTACTACATCCATTCCGCTGGTAACACCTTTATAATCGTTGCTGTCATAACCATCATTGATTGAGATATACCTCACACCCAAAAAAGGAAACACACATTCCAGATAGTTTCCCATTTCTGTGTAGTCCCGCATGGCTCTTGAAAAATCTTTGGTAACGAGGACGTTCAGTTCACCGGAGCGGAGCTTTTTCATCATATTCTGAAAAGCCGGACGATTGGTGTTTGTACCAGTAAAACCGTCGTCTACAAATTCCGTGCGTGAAGCATCTTTTAATTCCGGATGCCGGTTCAGAAATTCATGAATCAGCAGACGCTGGTGCTGTACGCTGTCGCTTTCCTCTTTGGATCGGCGTGTATCCTCGTCAGCCATGGATAAACGGATATAAATGGCAACTTTTGGTTCTTTCATGAGTTCGCCTCCTTCTTCTTTTGCATTTCCAGAATACTCTGGCACATTTCCTGATACACATCATCGTAATAAAGAACAACTTCGACAGCGCCATTTTCATAAATCAGAACTTTCTCTATCATGGTATTCACCAGCTTCTGCGTCAGTTCCGTAGTACCGGTGGCCGCCTTCATCATAGACATCCATTTATTATCCGGAGAAATAGAATCAAGAAACTTTGTCCGGCGCTGAACCGCTTCATCTATCAGCTGACTCAGGCGTTCATGTTCTTTCTCATAGGTCTTCTTAGCAAAAGAATATTCTTCTTCATTCAGAATACCTTCCACGTAGCTTTCATATAACTTGCTTCGTTTTTGATTCAGGGCATTCAGCTTCAAGCTGATACTGGAGACAGCGGCGTTGTACTTTTCTTTGAGATTGCTTTCTTCCTTGCTTCCCTTTAAGATATTAAGCAGCCGCTCGTAGTTGAGGGCAACCTGTAGCTGATCCTGTATGACAGTGAGCACTTTTTCATTCAGAACATTCTGTCGTATATAATGCTTTGTACAATGTTCGTGGCGGCGTGAAGTATAGGTGCTGCACTCATATGACCCCATCCATTCTTCCGGTCCCTTTTTGTCAATCCGGTGTCGGTGAAAGTACATTCGCTTTTTACAGTCTGCACAGAATATTTTCTGGTCAAAGAAATCAATCATCTGTTCCCGGATAATGGCAGACTGTTTCATTTTCTCCTGCCGGATACGACTGGCCTCCGCCAGAATATACTGAACTGTATCGAAATCTTCCTGGCAAATGATCGCCGGATGCGTATTTTCATACCAAATCCAGTTTTCTGGATCTTCCTTATGCTTCTTGACACCCTTATAAATAGCGGTACGCATTCTGCCGTGAATCGTGTGTCCCAGATAGACCGGGTTTTCAAGAATGGAATTGATCGTGGACTTTGCCCAACCTTTTCCAACCTGATTGCCATGTCGAGAACCATTTTCACGCTTGCGAAGTTCCGGATGGACAGCGCCTGCTTCTTCTAAGCGGTGAATCATGGAATTGACGGAAACGCCCTCCATCTTCCAGCGAAATATATTCCGCACATAAGGAGCGGCAGCCTCGTCAATTACATAAGCGGACTTATCTTCATTCCACATATACCCGTAAGGCGGGTTACGGCTCTGAAAGGTTCCGTTTTGCTGCTGCGCCAGGAGTGCCGTGGAAACCTTACGGGAAATATCTCTGGAATACAGGGCGTTAATCAAATTTTGCAACGACACAGAGAGGGACTCCATGGAACTGCCGCAGGTAAAGTTGTCAAAGTTTTCTTTGACAGAGATGAAGCGTGTTCCCAATGCCGGAAAAATCTTTTCCAGATAGTTGCCTACTTCAATGTAATCTCTCCCGAATCGGCTCAGATCACGAACCACGATAGCTTCCACCTTACCGCTACGCACATCATCCATCAGCCGGTTCCAGGCAGGACGGTCAAAAACCGTGCCGGTTTTTCCGTTATCGGCGTAAACCTCCGCAAGTCTGAGATAGGGACAGCCTGCAACATACTCCTTACAAACATCAATCTGGTTCTGGAGAGAAGCGCCTTCGTCCTGTTTTCCGCTGTTCTCTACAGACAGCCGTGCATAGATTGCAGTGACATAGGACATCTGCCCGATCTGTGCTGTCGATTCCGGCTGACTGCTGTTTTTTCTACTTTTTCTTGCCATGGTATCCTCCTATGTTCAGCCAGCCGCAGCTGGCCTTTCTTCAAATTCCTGGACATAGCGGAGCGCCAGCTCGTATTCATCCCGGTATTTGAATTGAATCTCAATCGCTTTGTTCTCGTAAATAAAAATCCGGTCTACCAGTGCCACCAACACCCGGCGATCCAGCTCCGAAATATTTTGGAACTGAGCAAACGCCTGTACCCAGGCACGGTTCGTCATACCGGTAGTTACCGCCTGCGCCTGTTCTTTCTTCAGACGTTCCACGGTTTCCGATTTCTCTTCAATCCGAGCCGTATAGGCGTTGCGGAACTCCGTATACTCACTCTTTGTAATCACGCCATCTGCCAGATCTTCATAGAGCCGGAGCTTCAGTTTCCTGTACCGTTCGATTTCTTCCTCTACTTTGACAATCTGTGCTTCATAGTTGAAAGATTTCCGATTTTCCAGAGGAAGACGTTCGATAAACGTAACCACCTGATCCAGGTGCATAACGGTTTCAATCTGGTCATGGATCGCATGGAATACAACTTCCCGCAGTCGGTTCTCACTGAAAGAATGGGGAGAGCAGTTCTTTTCTTTCCGATGTTTTCCGCAGACATAATAAATATACTTTTTCCCACTGCGCGTCACAGTTTTTCTCACCATACCCTGCTTACAATCCCCGCAGTAAAGGAATCCGGAAAACAAATAATGCTGTCCGCTGTCATCCGCAGCCCGCATATCCCGTTTGAGCAGTTCCGACACCACCATGAAATCATCCGGTGAGATCAGCGCTTCATGGGTAGCTTCTGCATGAATCCAGTCTGCTTCATCTTTCAGACGAATATCATGTACCTTGTGGTTGGGCGTTCCTCGCTTGCCCTGAGTCAGGTTGCCTAAGTAAACTTCGTTCTTCAATATTCTGGCGATGGTGTTGTATTCCCATTGGGGAACATCCCGCCGCCGAAACGCTGTCTGAAATCTTACCCCTTGCTGGCGTTTGTGTTCCATCGGAGTGGGCACACCGCTTTGATTCAGCCGCTGTGCAATGCGCAGGATGGGAAAACCGTCCTTAAACATTCCGAAAATCATGGTTACGATCTCAGCTGCATCGTCATCCACCACCAGACGGTTTTTATCCTCTGTGGATTTCTGGTAGCCATACGGAGCGAAAGAGCCAACATATTCACCTTTCCGGCGCTTCACTTCCAGGTTGGTTCGGATTTTTACCGATATATCCCGGCAGTAAATGTCGTTTACCAGATTCTTAAACGGCAGTGTGATAGCATCCGAAGCACTTCCCGGTGCCAGACTGTCATAACAGTCATTGACGGCAATATAGCGGATGCCCAAGGACGGGAAAATCTTCTCCAGATAATTTCCTGCCTCAATGTAGTTTCTGGAAAACCGGCTCAGATCCTTGCTGATTGCACAGTCAATTTTGCCGGAGCGCATATCCTGAAGCATCCGCTGAAATCCCGGACGCTCCATGTTGGTTCCGCTGTAACCGTCATCTTCATCGTAAATCTCCACCAGTTCCAGGTCTGGATGGCGGGAGATATACTCCATGCAAATGGCCTTTTGACTGGATATGGAATTGCTTTCTCCGTGTTCGTTGTCCTCACGGGAAAGTCTCGCATAGATTCCCGTTCGATAAATCCTTTCTGGCACAATAAAAACCTCCAATCTTTCCAATGTATCACCACAGAAAGACGGAGGCTGATCCTACTATAAACGCAGGAGTACAAGCCCCAGCAAACCATGACTGCGGCTCGTGTTCCTGTTTTGTTTTTGACCCGGTTTTATCTTACCATCCCGGCAGGACATTTGAAAAGGATGTCAGCTGCCGGAGAGATATACGCTGTTGACGCGCTCCTCTATGGTAGGGCCTTTCGGCTGGAACGCCAGCTTCACAACAATGCCTCCGTCTAAGTAACAGTAAGGATTGCGGATTTGCCGGATATGGGATTTCAAGCGTTCCTCATATCCGGCGTCCGGGTCTAAACGGACGCTCTCGCGGTCAACCAGCTGGGAGCGGTCAACCGTCCGAGGGTCTACGTTTTTCATTTCCTCTACGGATTGATACGCCACATGATTTCCCCCTTCCATCTTATGATGCGGCTCAATAAAATAGTCACGGCGACCTCCCTTCCGGGGTTCGTTATTCTATACCTATTACGGGTCGGTCTTCTTTATCCGTCCGGCATCAGAATTTCAGGGGAAGCATATAGCGGCGGCTGCTTCCGTTATACATCCGGTAGACCTGGTACATATACTTTTTGTACCCAGCCATATTTACTCCGAGGGAACGACCTTCCCGGTAAATGGTAAGCGGATCGTACCGGCGCAGCTGCTCGACCAGACGCTTAGGGCTATATTCATCGTGATAGAGATCAACGAAAAATACTACGCCAAGCAGAATCTCAAAACGAAGGGAATCCGGAGCGCCGTCCCAGGCATTTACAATATGCTGCATTCCTTCCTTATAAATTTTTTCGCCCACCTTTTTGTAGATGGAGTAGGCAGTGCCAACGCAGCCGATCCGGCACTTGCCTCTGTCCTGGTTGTAGTCCAGCCGCAAGCCTACATCCTCCGTGGCTTTCAGGAAGGACACCGCATCCGGGTCATTGCCGTAAATCAACGCCCGCAATTTCGCACCGGCGGTGAGCTGAGCGGAAGTGCCAGTCTGCTGGGCAAACAAAATAGCCTCATCCAGTTCGGAGAGACCATAGAACACTTTGCAGCGGATGGGCAAGTCCTGACCGCCGTTGCGGAGCTTCCTGGCGGCAATAGTGTGCTGACCGTCAAAAACATAGTAGTGACCGTCACGGAAGCTGACCTTCGGGTCATTGGCGATATGCTCGTCAAATTCTGCCGCGATCTTGCGGACACGGTTGGGATTCAGTTCCCGCTGGTAAGCGTTACGAGGGACTTCCAGGTTCTTGCTGTAGATCATCATCTCGTCAAAGGGGCAGTTAATCAGGTTCTTCATGTTGATTCCTCCTGTTCGATTTTTTGAATGAATTGAATGGCTTCTTTGAATATTTTCAGTACCTTGCGGCGGTACGATTTCTTATTTAAAAGTCCCGGATAGCTTTCAAAGCAGCGGAGACATCGGCGTATCATGGTAGATACCGCATCCTCCAGTTCGTAGAACATGGTGCTTTCATCAGCAAGTTCTTCCGCAGTTTCCATACCGGAAGAAATCGCAAGGATTTTTTGGATTTCTGTCATGGGTCGGGCAGGAAGCTCAGATTCTTCCGGCTCTGGCTGAGCTTCATCATCAATAATTGATGAAGGCTCAATCTCTGTCGATGCTTGCTGTTCAACTGAGACTGGTGCTTTATCTGACATTAGCTTTGACTGACGTAGCTGTTCAACTAAAGCTGGACGATCATCGGGATTGGCTTTGGCAATAGCTGCCACAGCAGTATCCGTGGGTTTAATGGAGCCTGAAAGCAGTTCCTGTTTGATGCCGGGTTCTATTTCCTCGGCAGCATCGACTCCCTTAGCATAACGCTCAGCACGACGGACATAGCTTTCGCTGGTGTTAATTTCTCGTGCGATGCATTCACTGGTTCGTTCGGATTTTTGCTTCGGGTCATTTTGACCCGAAGCACTTTTGCCTACTAAAGCGTATTGATTTCCTCGGAAGCAATTAGCCAGCTTCTCCGCTTCATACCGCTGTCCAATCAAATATTTCTTCTGCTGTGGTGTCAAATTTCGACGACCAAGCTGGTTACAGCAAATCCAAGCAATGGCGGCATAGCGGTCAGGAAACTCCTTTTCAAAGACTGTGTATTTGATTTCCGGATGTGCTTGAATAATACGAAAGCGATTATGACCATCTACGATGCAGCCGTTCCAGACAATCAACGGATTCAGCACAACGCCGTCCTGGAGAATATTTTCTTCCAGCAGTTGATATTCTTCCTCAGTCAGAGGTGGAATTTTAGACTCGAACTCTGGGTCAATCCGCAGTAGTTCATCCATCTCATCACCCCCGTTCCGATACCGGCGTTACATAGTAGTCATAGCCCATGCGAATCTGGCAGTAGGTGCAGATTTCCTTTACTGTCTGCTGGTAATTTGCCCGCCGGATACGATAACTCCCTGTGATCTCGAAGTTTTCCCGGCAGGTGGGGCAAAGACAGATCAGGGAATTCCTGTCATTTCCTTGCCGGGTCAGGCGCGTCATACACTATCCTGGGAAAGCCCCAGGCTGGCACATACCGCTTTATCAATCAGTTCCATCTGAGCTTTGGTCAACCGCCCAGCGTAGCCGCGTATGCGGTGCTTATCGATCACCCGTAACTGTTCCAACATGAACAAGGAGTCTCCGTCATACTTCATTCCGGGGATCTTGCTCAGAACAACGTGTGTCGGCAGATATGGCTTTTTGTCGGCCTGCTTTGTAGCAGGTGTGACGATCAATGTCGGTGAATAGAAGTTGCCTACGTCATTCTGCAGGATCAGCACAGGGCGGATACCGCCGTGCTCACAGCCATAGGCAGGATTTAAGTTTGCGAAGTATATCTCTCCGCGATGATATTGTTTGAAATCTCGATCCATTGTGTGTACTCCTTTCTTGTAGGTATGTTAAAGGAGCCAGAACACGGGAATAACATTCCCGGTCATGGCTCCCGAAAATTTCTTAAGCGGTTATTTTCTCACATTTGTCCTCGACACCCCTGAGAAGCGGGAAATCATCAGGCGGCAGCTTGCTGGGCTGCTCCATAGGCATCTAACCTCCCCGCCTTCCTTATGGCCGGGCTGCGAATTACAGAAGTATCATTATCCCTGTATGCCGTCCTGGCCCTGCCGGTTGCAATCCGGTATTTTGTAGCAAGTATGGTTCGCTCGCCTCCGGATGGAAGGTCATGGCGTACTGCCTGTCCGGCTCTGACATACGGTAATGTACCTGATGAATGAGTATTCGGTTTTCAAGGTTCCCAGCCGGTGTTCCCTGGCTGTGATTAAATTGTAGCCGAATCCAAATTGTTTCCAGAGTGACTCGTTGTCACGGTACTGGTCGAGTTTGTCACGGTAGATTAAAGAGAAGCCTTCAATTGTCCAATCTGACCCATTATCTTTTCCAGTTCTCTCTGGATACGCTCACTGTCCGAATATTTCACCCGCCCTAAGATCAGATAGTCCAGAGAAATATCAAACGTAATAGCAAGTTCAATCAGCAAGTCGAGCGAACCACCGCGTCTTCCGTTTTCCAACGCCCTGTAATGATCCAGACTAATGTTCAACTTGTCGGCCATCTGTTGCTGGGTCTTGCCGCATTCCATACGCAGTTTCGAAATTCTCATTCCACATTCCATCGGATCGTAATACATAATTTTTCCTTTCCGCCCGTACGAAAAGCGACAAAGGATACAAACTCCGCAGCGGTTTCCCATCTCACAGCCTGAAAATGAGCGCAAAAAGAGAAGGGTACCGATACCGCACTTCCCTAAAACAGGATCAGTGCAATATTTGTATCCTCAGCCCTTAATGCATATCAGGCTTTCGATATTTTTTGAAAGCCCTGCCGGAAAACAAAAGAAGGCCGCCGACAGAGCCGGACTCCAAAATTGGAATCCAATTCTGCCAGCGGCCTCTCATGTAATGTCTGGTTAAACCTCTGGAACTGTTAAGGTATGTGACCTGGAGCAGGATTTACACAGCCTGTTTCATCTCAACCTGTCCGTCGTTATACCTGTGTATTCATTTTTGTCAGAGACTGGCGAGCCGCCCAGTCTCATTGACTTCACCTTTGGGGGCGTAGATGTCAATTCGGTCATGCCGACGCCCCATTACTTTTCTGACCATTACTGCATGGCATTTTGAGCATTCCACCTTGATCGTGCCGCTGGAATTTTTATATCCAACGGAGATTTCACCGCAATTTGGACAATGCCATGAGAATGGTCGCCAAATTTCCTTTTCCTGCATAAGTCCATCCTCCCTCCATGGCCTTGTCACTTTATTGAAGTCAAAAATTTTTTTGCCAACTCCCTGCCGGTATAAATAGGAATTGGCTTCGTTTTAGCGTATGCCAGTATCTGCACCGCCTGATGGCAATGCTCGCACTCCATCCAGCCATCCGTTTCCTCCAGATAGAGATTATGGTTCAGCTCCCCACAGATTGGGCAGCGCACATCGTAGGTTTCCATTGTCAGAACACATCCTTTCCTTATTTATCGTAAAGGCCAGTGTTACAGGGCCTTGATGACGTGTTTTGCCACGCCCTGTACAATGAGTTGCTTCACTCGAATTTCTTTGTCCGGATACTTTGTTTGATTCGCATATCGAAGAATCACATCTCCGTTTTCCTCATCAATTCCGCCAAAGATTTTCAGAGTGTTCTCATTGTCCTCATCCAGCGCGACGACAATATCGCCGACCACCGCTGTATCTTGTATTCTGATAACGATCAGATCTTCATCCTCGATGCCCGCATCTACCATGGAGTCGCCTTTAGCACGGAGAATATAAAATTTTCCCTCACCAAAAATGGATTTGGGAAGGCTTACATATTCCTCTACGCTTTCCTCTTCACGCTCCGGGTCACCACAGCGGATACTGCCAACCACCGGTGCGGAAAAGTACCCGGAGATACATTTGCCGACCTGCTTTGTCACAATGGTTTTGCCATCATAGGAAAGCATACCGCGCTCATTCATGGCGACAAGGTAGCGATAGGAAGTCGCCTTTGACACGCCAACGCCTTGTGCAATCTCATTTACAGACGGAGAGGCGTGGTGTTCACGGTAATACTGGTCAACAAAGGTACAGATTGCATTCATCACTTCCGGGTTCTTGCTTCTCATGGTCATTCCTCACATTCTAAATGAAACGGCTCGTTTCAGATATTTATATTATAGCGAACGCCCGTTCTTCTTGCAAGGGATATTTTGCCAGAAAAAATGAGATGTCGCCAGTTAGCGACATCTCGTGCGAAATATCATTGTTTATTCGATTTCTTCCCGTGGTTCTAATCCCATTTCCTCCCAGGTCACACCATAGGGAGCGCCGCCGGAAGTATAACCGACAATAAAGAAAAAGGTATCATCCTGTTCGGGAAGAGGAACTTCTTTCGGCTTTTTCCGTCTGTGTCCTTTTGCTTTGCGCTGTTTCACCTTTGATGTGCTCATTGAGTCAGCGGATGAGGCGTTTTTCGTTTTGGGAAGCAAGTGCTGTGGCAAACCGGATTCTTGTAATCGCTGGAGAATATGTGGACATTTTTTCTGGTATTCATTCAGCACTTCGCCATAAGGAATCCAGAATCCAAGCCCCTGAATGCGACAGTATACCCGCTCAGCAATTTGAACAACTTCATTATCATCCGGTGGTTGCTTCTTTTCCTGCAGAAACCGGTCGGTTTCCCGATACATCAAATCGGAGATACGGGCTTTTTGCTTCTGCTTTAGTTCCTTATATTTCTTATTTGAATTGTTCATTCGTTGTCGGTTCATACAGTTACCGTCTCCGTTAAATCTGAAACAGACTCATTCCAGCGCAGCCCTCGCCATCCGCTGATATTCGTCCAGTACGAAAGCAGGGCTTTCTATCTTCATCCTGCCGCACCAACCAAAGACCCAGCGGTAAAAAGTTGGGCTGGTACAAACCAATACTCTTGCTCTGAAATGATTGTCATCTACAGTTTCCGTCTCTACATCCAGACCAAAGTGATCTATCAGATGTTTCATCAGACTGTTTTCGCAAAGCAGCGATACTTCAACCGGTTCCTCCATATCGTACATCCGAAAGACCTCACGCGAATAATTTGCCAGATTCAGGCTGTCTGGTGCCGATGTCGCTGCCTCATCAAGAATTTCCGGCTGTCTGCTGATCCGATCTACCCGGAAGGTATTGATTTGATTCCGGCTATGGTTCAGGCCAAGAACATAGTAGAAGTCACCATCCCATATCAGCGCATAAGGACTGATAACATACGGTAACCCATCGTTTTTCAGCACCCTCTCTTTTTGAGTATTGTAATCCGTATAGTAGAATGAAATCCGTTTACCTTCGTTAATCGCATCATTGATTGCTTCGACAATGTAGTAGCTTTTTTCGTTGTCCGATTTAACACGTCCAGTCACATATAGATTGCGCTTGAGTTTTGCCGCATTGGCTTCACTGGTAAGCGCCATCAGTTTAGAAATCAGCACCTGGCTTTTGCCTACGGAGATAAACTTTGAAGACTGCACCGCATCAATCAGCAATTTCACTTCCGGCAGTTCAAACAGACGGTCATTCAGATAATATTTCTTTTCACGGGAACGAATCTCCATCACTTCAAGGCCACCGGCGTTCAGCAGTTCTATGTATTTAGGGATGGTTGTCCGATGCAGCTTGATCTGGTGATAGGTTTCCATCATGTCTATCAGTTCTTTGGTGGAAACTGGATGGTCCACATCGGAGTGACGGAGCAATATTTGATATAAGTATAAAATTCTAAGTTGGTGATCATTTTCCATTGTTTTGTATCCTCCACATACCATATATCCCGGTTCTCATTTTTAGTTATGGTTTCAAAATCAAAGTGGATTTATCTGTGATTAAGTAGACCATTTTCTTTGCTCTTGTCATGGCCACATAAAATTCTTTTGCTGTCAGTTCTTTTGTCATATCAACAATAACACAGTCGAATTCCAAACCTTTTGAAAGAAGTGTTCTGGATGACAAATACTTGAAGTTCGTATATCTTTTTTGCAAAGTAGAGTCATTTCGGACAAGAGTAGCAGCATCATAAATGTCGATTGCTTTGGTTGCGGCAAGCCTGATACTCCGAAGCATTTCTTGATAAAGCTCCATGCGATAAAACTTAAATTGTTTATTTTCTTCAAACCAGTGAAATACTTCTATAAGATTTTGCGATGAGTTATTTTCAATTACTAATTTTAGCAATCTTCCCAATTGTTCATACTTTTTAATTCTCGAAAAATCTGAGGATCCGGATTTAAGTCTCTTAATGTACGAATTACACTCAGAAGATACTCGAGTGGCACATTCGTTTATAAAGCATAATATAGACAATGCAAGTTGTTCATTTTCACTTTGATCAAAAAGACGTGCGTACTCAAACAGAATGCCACAATCTTGTTTTTCATCTTGCTGAAAAATTCCAGGCATCTTTTTGCAGAAGGCTAATTGATCATTTTCCCATTTTGCCAGATACAGGACAGACTTATACTGCTGTAACTGTCGAAGCAGCTTGTATCCATCAAAATCCAATGGAGCAATAACTTCTAAGATATTGCTAATAGGAGCAATACTAATCATACATTGTCGCCCTTGAATGGCAGGTAACAAATGGGATCTTAGTTCTTCCAGATATGCTCCGAGTTTTGGATTAGAATTTTCCCAGCGCCATGGATACGTATCCACATCAATAAGTTCAAAAGAAATATCAGACCAATTCACAATGGGATCTTTAAACCCAAATATCCCCTGAAGAGGATCTCCGAGAACTCTTACTGGGAGATACTTATTTAATTGTTTAATCAATGCGTGTTGAGCAAGTGTACAGTCCTGATACTCATCGACAATTATTCCTTTATACGAAGATGAGAGTACTTTGCCAACCCACGTATGTTTAAATAATTCCAATGCTCCTGTATATAACTGAGCATAATATTGTTTCTGATCTTCTTTTTTAAATGGCGATAGCGTTGCATCCATTCTAGATGTCCAGTGGTACGAATAACCCCAACGATTACAAAAAGCTGCGATAGTCAAAATTGTATATTTGTGTGTGTCTACTTTTCTTTTCGAAAGACGTTTTTGTATGGCATCAACACCTGCATTCGTGTGTGTAAGCACCAACTGCTTTCCAGAAAATCCAGCGACCATATCGGCTACCATTTCTGTTTTTCCGTGTCCAGCAGGTGCTATAATTGCAACATTATATTTACTTTCAATCTTTACTAATTCTTCAGGCGTCATAGATTTTTTACCCACTCAATCATAGAAGATACCGTTTGAAACAGTTTTGTACTTTGATCAATCTTTGACCAGTGTTCAAAAATAATTTGGCCGATTTCGCGTCCCAAATCAATCCGTTTATACCATTCTCCAATACGTCCATTTTTCCCTTTTTGTTTTGCCAATTTTCCAAGAGTAAGACGTGTGACTTGTGAAAAATCATTTAGAATGAGTTTGGTTCCATCTTCACAAATATCAAATGAAATACCCTCAGAGTACAAAGTGCCAGCCATCGCTGTCGCACCTTTTTCATCTACAGTAATATCTATAAGCTGTTGGATCAAAGATTCCGGCAAATCAAGAAGCAGCTGTTGTTCTATAGCATTCGGATTATCCCAATCGAATATTGTTGTTCCGTATAAACGCCGTCTCTTCTCTTTTTCAGCAGCATCGCTTTCCTTATCAGAATCCATAAAGATGCTAATTTCATATCCTCGATCTCGAAGTGAATCAGCATAAGCAAACGTGGTATCTCCTCCTCCAAGAGCTATACCTACTCCTTTATGAGCCATTCTAATTCCGAGATTTTGAGCTATAAAATCATCAAATGCCTTGACAAATCCATATTCTGTTTTTCCTTCGCAGACAATTAAGGCCTTACACAAGAAAGCATCGGCATCACTGCGAATCTGTTTCTGAAGCTGCTCATATACTTTTTCATCACTTTTATTAAAATAGAATACGTTTGTATCTCCGTTTTGAGAGTGTACAATGACTAGTTCGGAGGCAGAACACTCCGTTAATACAACAGGAGAGTGTGTTGTAATAATAACCTGTCCGGATGTTCCCGTCTGATTTCGTAGTTCATTTATCAGACTGCGTAATCTATAAGGCTCAAGGCCGCGCTCAATCTCGTCAATCAATAAAACAGTGCCATTAGAATAAGCTTTGATATTCAACCCTATAGACAGAAGCCTTTGACTGCCAACTCCTCTTAAATTCAAAGGAATTTGTCCGTCATAGAGTCCTGCAGATGTAGTGAATGATCCACTCTGAATCAACAGTTTACTCTTAATATCGTTTTCAAATCCAACGCCATATCGTCCTCCGATGCTCTTAATATCGTCAGAAAGGCCATCTAACAAGTCCAAATCAGTGTTTGCAGCAGCCTCTCTCATAGCTTTAGTATAGGCATTATGAAGAACTCCTTTAGAATCAGCATACTTTTGTAGAACAGAATACCGTCCCCACGTCATGTCTCTTGCGCAATTTTCGCCAACACATCCAACTGCAAGCTGAGCCCGTTCCTTGTTGGTTATAGTTTTAGGATCATTTCTATTACATACAACATTCCAATGCGGTTCCAAGGAACTGTCTGCCGTAAATTGAATGGTAAGACAAAGTGGCTCTCCATCTGCTGGTTCGTCGTTTGTGATGCCATCATATGGAATTCCAGGTTTCCGTAAGAATAAGCCGAATTTATCTTCTGCTAAGAAATAATCAGGAAACTCAGTAAATGTTCCACAGATCGTGATCTTGTTTTCAGTATTTGCAAGATAAAAATCATTGTCACAGATTGGCAAATTCCATGTTTGTGAAAAGAGCCACTCAAGGGAGAGCAAAATCGTAGATTTGGTACTATCTCCTGCGCCAATCAAGCAAATAAATCTGTTATTCATTGGAAAATCAATTTTTGCATTTTGAATTCCACGAAAGTTATGTATTTCAAGATTTATTAATCTCATTAGAGTTTCCCTCCCTTAGCCTTATCTCTTGCCATTCTTTCAAGAATTATCTAACAACTAATTCTTTTTACTCCTGAAGTAATGCATACTACAATCATTTCATGAAGGTATGATCATATCATGCACCCAACAGATTTATTGCCGCTGTTCCCAACAGCTGTACTACCGCACCATAAAACCATCCGTGTTTTTCCATGTGATCAGAAATTCTTTCAAAAAGTTTTTTCTGCTTTGGTATGGTTCGGCTTGTCTGTATGTTCTCTATAAGTTCTTTAACATCATTCAGAATCTCATACAAGTCCTCTTTATCTGTGCCACCATTTTCTTCTATTGCCTGTTCGATTTTATGAATAGAATTATCAACGGTTAGTGTGGAGCCAGACACATCACCAAACACTAAATTCCCGTAATTTATAATGTTTTTCAGTTTATTCGATTCTTCCTGCTCTTTCTGTTTTTCATATGCGGCATTTTTGCTTTCAAAGTAACTAAATGCGGGCGGAAGCAAATCCAGCATCCCGCCGTTATCATAAAAGAATAAACCACCAATCATTCCATATTGAATTAACTTTTCAAACTCTAATCCCAACGACGTTTGTACATAATCTGGAAAAATGTCATTCTCAAAACAAATATGTGTACCATTACCCCTTTCGCAGTTCAGTAAACATTCAAGAATTGCTTCAGCTGTCTGATCCATAACCCGGAAACCTTCTATTATCGGTTGTCCATTGATGATAGTCGCTGCCCTATCTTTAAGTATAGCCCTTCTTTCAGCTTTATCCTGTTCTCTACGTTTCTTATTAGCAAGTTGTTTCGATTGTTTCATTTGCCGTTCAATTTGTCGTTCTAATGACGATTTTGCCATACTGCACTTCCTTTTCAACTATAATTTCACCAGTTCATTTAATCGTCAAAACCAAAATCTTCGATCTTAAGCGTGCGACAGTTTTCTGACACAGTTCGCACGGTAGAAGCTGGTATGCCATTTGGAGCAACTACATCAACATCCAATTTTAGCTCAACCTGACTGCCGTCAACGGCCATCAAATGCTGAATAATTTCTTGTAAATAATTTTGAACATCACGATTTACTCGCGTATTATCCAGTTTTGCAGTCATATAAAAATGCTTATTTACCGGAACAGAAGCCGCTGCATCAGTATCTGTGTTAGCACTAAGACTTCCTTCATCACCTTTAGACTGTACTGCCCCTTCATTATTTTGAGACTCATGATATGTAGCGCTGCCAAAAATATCACCTGCTGCCTGGGCGCTTGCTTTTTCCTGCTTTTCGGCAACAATTTGTTTCATTGCAACATTTGCCTTTACAAGCAAATCGGATGAGTTGATGCTCAATACATTCGTATTAAACTTCAGGTCAACATACCGATTATTAACGTAACCGGCGGCAAGTGCGAAAAACTCATCAGAGGCAACTCCTCGACGAATCGTATCTTCAAGCACAGAATAATTTGCCAGTCTCGGAAGATAGCAGTATGTGCTCAGATATTCCCATAGTTTTTTTACTTGAATATTATCGGAATCTTTCCAGAGCAAATCGTCCAGGCTCATTTGCAAAAGTGCAGGGGCCCAGTTTGTGATAATCTGCTCACTTTGCTGCATTTTCTTTGCTGCTTTTGTTACGATGCTTTCAGTTCCGCCGCTAATATCACTGATCTCCCATTGAATTGTTTTCATATCGCCAAACTGGTCGATATAAGGAACCAGAAGCCATCGATACGTTTCCTTGAGCCGAAGTTCTACGGTATCATTGCTGCGGTTTAGATTACTCTGCGTTTCCCGGATTTGATTTCCATCCAAATTCAGATCATCTTTATCAGACATGATTGACGTCCACGCAATAAAACGACGAACTTCTGCACGCAAAGATTCCAGCTGGTTTTCATCGGGTGCCACAAAAGCAAGCATATTTTTGAAAATACGCGGAGCAGTCCCCCTGTTGTACAGAATATCATTAACAGTGGTTTCAGCAGGGGTTGTCTTTTTAGACTTTAGGTTATAGCAATCACCAGTTCTCAAAATCACCAAACGGACAGCCTGCTCATCTGGAACATCCAGAGAAGAATACGGACAAATGTGAATGCCGGTAAACGGATTCTCTTTCCGTATTTTTTTCAGGCGAGATTCAATTTCCGCATCCACATCAGCCAATGTTTGCTGAGAAGCACGGTCTTCCGCAGTTTTGCGCAGAGTAGGGCGCGTGTCATACCAGTATCTGCTTCCGCTCGGATTATTATAGAGATACGAAAGAGAGCCATGCAGTGTGTTTAACGCGTCGTTAAAGTCAGCAATACTCTCGCCAGGCTGAACTACTCCCAAACGGATTCTGGAGGCTTCCAATCCGCGTACAGCCTGATCCCGGCTTGTGGGCGCGCTTCCAAGCATGATCGTTCTGGCGACACGACGAGCGGCGAGTTTGCGTCCATAGCGAGGATTTGCTTTATCTTTTTGATAAGGAATAGAATTTTTTCCATCTACCTCATGATCAATAATGCTGTTCCATGTATCCGGCAGGTGACGAACCAATTCGTCTCTTACATTCGGCATATCCAACGGGATTGACCCTGGCATAATCATTGCACCCGCGTCATTGGCCATCCACAATTCGTGAATAACGGCAGCCATTAAACGCAGGACACCACGAGTGCGTTGAAAGCGTTCCAGTGTTGCCCAGTCATCATATAGGCGGTCAAAGACCTCTGGGTGAATCGGATAGCAGGAAATCATTCGGTTCCGATATTCGACCTCTCTTGCTTCCATTGGGAAATCAGATGGATTTTCCTGATACATCCGGCTAAATGCCGTACATACTGCATCTCGTGTAGCCTCATCTTTGCAGTCAAGAAACAGCCGTCGGCGCACGACCTCAAACCCTTCGTTGGCGGCAACAGGTTTCCAGATGGCCTCCATTCTCCCGAATGTATGCTCAATCGTTTCGAGTGCAGTTTTACCTGCATCACCACCGATTTCAATCGTTGACTCAGGGATAGAAGCGACAACAATGCTGTTCTCACTTGCACGTGCGGCTTCCGTAATTTCTTGAATGAACGTAATAAAATTATCGTAGGAGCCAGCCGGAAGTCCATCGACACCATAGAGTTTCTTTGCATAAGCAACCAGCTCATCCATTAAAATCAAGCAGGGGCCGCATTCATTCAAGAGATTTTTTAAGGTTTCCGATCCAGGGGATACACCATGGCGATCTGCTTCACGGATCATTGCATACAAATCCGGACGACCGGCAGATGTAACCAGCTGATAAGCCATTTCACCCCAGATCGTATTGACTGTATACCCCGGCAGATTGGCAGGATTTTTCTTTTTATTCGGGTCAAGGGCTGTGCCTACAAGAACAGCCACATTAGCTTTGGGCAAGGTATCCAAACCAGCCTTTTCCAAGATTGGTTTAAGACTCGGAATTTTATCTACCGAAGCGCCGCCTTTTACCAGATGATAAAGGGCAAGCATACTGTGCGTTTTTCCTCCGCCAAATGCGGTTTTCAGCTGGATGACAGGTTCGCCGCCCTTGCCCGCGATTCGTTGCAGAGATTTTACAAGCAGCCCGGACATTCCTTCGGTGATGTAAGTGCGTGCAAAAAATTCCACAGGGTCACGGTATTCAAAAGCTCCCTCTCCGCGAGAGACCTGTGCCAGATCAGCAGCAAATTCTGCTGTTTGGTAACGGCCTTCAGCAACATCTGGATGGGGCTGCATAATATCTCGCCAGCTGGGAAGCGTATGGCCTTCACCGACGTTATACTCCAAGACGCCAGCGGTATTAGAAGATTTTTTACCAGTTTTTACAGGGGCGACATTTTCAGTTACAGCAGCGGAACCGGCAGCAGACCCATAGCGGAGAGTGCGATACAAATCCCGAATTTCCTCTGCACCATCCGCGTCAAAGGCAGCACAGAGCAGTGCCATGGTATCCAACGCACGTTCTGCATAAGACTGATCGATGTCCTGTTGACCGATATGAGCCATCTTATTTCGCACGCCCATGAGTTCTTTCGACCATGTACGGTAATCAGTAGACAGTTTTGAGGAAAAGACTTCCCGCCATTTCCGATCAATCAGACGCAGGCAATTTGCAATATCCAGGGAGTCTACCAGGGTACTATAATCACCGTGATCGGGCAAATCACGGAGCTGATCGCTGAGTGTGTCAAGCACCTCTTGCCACCAGTTATCGTGATATACTCGGTTAAATTCCCGGCCAATGTAACCAGCCATTAAAGGATGAAGGATGCGAAAGCCTTTTTGGACAAGTTCGTAATTCTCCTGCATGGTCTATACCTCCTCATGATTTTCATTTGTTTCTGCCTCGTGCGAAGCAAAATATTTTTCCGATTCTTGTGCAATCAGTATTAGGCTATCCTGAATGTTCATAACAGAACCATCTGCATTGAGTATTTTTTTATATCGTGTTACGATGGAAAGTCCAAAGCCCAAAGCGGCGATTGGACGGTCTATGTCATCGATTAGCTCACTTGTCAGTGATTCCAGCAGACTTGGCAATTCCCGGCCAAGGGACGCAATCAGATTCCTTCTTGTAGTCTGTGGAAGTGCATCTTGATTCTTTCGGAACACAATCGCGATCCGCGTAGACTCAAACTTCTCATTTGGTTTTTCCGTTCGTATTGGCCAGATTGCTGTCACACAAAAGCCTGTATCTACAATGCTCTGGAGTAAATGCGACAGCGGGCTTTCCAATGAAATATTTCCATTCGCATTACGAATTACCATGCGATCCGCTTTGCTATATGCGAAGAAAATAACAAATGGATACTCCGTCGATGCCATTTCAGAAAAGTGTGACAACATCTTATTTATTTTCCCATGATACGCGGTTTTTGCTTTTTCAGTATCTCCACCATAGTGTTCAGGAATAGAAGACAGCTCATCTTTCGAAGTAAGCGCCCCTTTGAACAAATCAGGGAACACATTTTTTAGGCATTTCCGAAGCCAAATATAAAAGTAATCTGACAGGTCAGCATAACCGACATTATCGTAATAGGGCAGTTCCGTAAAGAGAACAGTGTTCTTTTGAATAGCCTTTTCGATGGCATCTTCATTCTTCACAATAATTTCTCTGTACGAAGGCAGGTGCGATACTGCCTCTGCAATACTGTCAACGACAGAATGAAAACTTCCTGTTGTTTCTGCAAAAGGATTCTCCTCCACAAATGTCCATGTCATGGGGATGGCCTGTCGCGTAAATGTCGCCCTGCCGGTTCCTTTGCGATTATCCCAGGAACAGATTGTGGAATGGTAATTTGCCATTTTGCTGATAGCCAGCGACAAATAAGTTCCGATGGCCTGCCCATATGCCCAGGCTCCGTTTCCGGCATCACATAACGGGCCACCAGCTTCACTCATTCCTGAGGCCAGTGCGTCTGAAGCAACTTTGTTAATTACTTGAGGAATCAAATCGCAAAAAGCAGAAAGCATGGTTAACTGACGGTTGGTAAAAAGGTCAGTATAGTCAGTAAATCCATATCCTGGCGGACTAAACCAACGGCTATTTTCTGCAATTTGCCCTGATGGGATGCTTTCCGGTGCTGTAATCGCTGCCGCCGTCTCTTGTACTTCGTCAACAGGCTCAAAAACCTTTACGCCGTTTGATGAACGAACAACAGCCATCATTTGAGCACCCAAGAGGTGCTTTTTCCCCATTTTCTTGATGTAAGTGTCAGTAGCCACTTCGCCACACACTGGGCACTGGAATTTTGCCCCCATTGTGCCGAGTTTATTGCTTTCTTTTTCTTCGGGGCATATTCCTTCACGGATTTGAAATCGGATTTTACCGTCCTTGAAAACAGGTTCGGCCCAACGTTCGTTCCCTTTGCTTTTGTTCAAAACAAAACTGCTGGCAAGGGGCATCTTGCATTTGCAAACGGGATTCGGACATTCTACTGTGCGCACCCATAGCCAGGCGGATGTAACAACATCGTTTGTGGCAGGATAAATCTGTCCAATTTTTTCATAAGCTTGTCTCTCCATCCATTGACCATAGAAACGGATGTCATCGGCCAATGCTGCCATGCCTGTCTTTGTACTGTCTGAATCAGGATGAACCGGCTTGTTAGATACAAAACGCGATGGAAATTCAACAACGGCTTTTGTAAGCAGGGAAGCAACCGGGTTTATATCCCCGGCGTATGCCGACACCCCAAGTTTTTCGCAGGCCAGGGGGATGCCGCCAAAGCCCGAAAAACCATCCCAGATAGCAGGCAATTTTAGGTTTTGCAATGCAGCTGTTGCCTGTTCAAAAGCAGTGGCATCATTATGAGCAAGCTTTTTGAGTAACGCTATCTGATTATTTCTTTTCTCCGAGTCCTGATCTTCGTCTGTCATAGCAGCATAGATTAAAACGGAACTGGAAACAATCGGGCTGCGGTTCCACCAGAGATGCAGGTTCCCAGGATGTCCTTTTCTGACTTTTTCCTCAATAGAAGACGCAGTTATTTCTCGTAGAGGGAGTGCCGTCTCTATTAACTTTTTCATGGAGCTTCACCCCCTTTCAATGATCTACTTGCTTAATTATCCAGAAGGCCGGTAGAGAACAGGTCAAGCTGCTCAGGAACTTCCAGTTTCAAAGCTGCCGCGCGAGATTGAATATCCGGCCATGCCACAACAAGGGCATTATACGCATAGGCCTCGTTTGACCACTTCTTCTGTTCGGCAATCGTATATAAGCGATAGGCCAAATCTTTTGCACGCTCTGCATTGGAGCCAAACATGGAGGCTACGATCTGCGCGCAGGCTTCCACGCCGCCTTTTGCCATAGCCTGGGTCAACTGCTGCGTTAGCAGCCAGATGTTTTTTTCATCAACATCCACCTTTTCCGGCAGATCTGCCCGTTCCACCAGGTGGACATCACCGGCTTTGGCGTAGACGACACCGTTGGCTGCCAGCATGGGGATGGAAGTACTCTTTGCATTGGCCAGAACCTCTGCCTCACCATACTTCACGACGTTATAAGCGTACTGGGTATATAGATCAACGCAGAAGCGGCTGGCCGTATCCAGATCGCCAACCTGCTCGTTAAAGTACAAGTCAAGTTCTTCATTGATAATCTGCAATGCGCTGCGGACAGACATTGGTGTACCGTCCGCCTCCAATACGCGGCGATAACGGCTGAACACACCCATACCGGGGCCAATGGCAGACTGTGCCAGGTCAACGGGAGCAATGTTGCTTGCCTGTAATTTTTTCAAGGCCGGACGTAACTCATGCCGCAGCGTGGCAATCAGATTGCGGCGGGTGGTCTGTGGGGCGTCCTCTGGACGCTTACGGCAAACAAGTACTATAGAAGAGGCCAAAGCATTGGACCCATTCCCACGCATTCGATTTCCACGTTCAGTTCTCATTGGCCATGTACCGGTAATTGCAAATCCCGCTTTAACTATAGAATTTAGCATGGTTTCCCACCCTGATGATGCTGTACCATCAGCATCCGAATCACTTTGCTTATAGGCATAGTATATTGTTACAGGAACATCTTCACGAGCATAAAGATACATCTGCTTACTTGCTGAAAGCATTCCACTTTCGAAAAATGATTTTGCTTTTTCCATGCTGCCCCCATGCCGAAATGGAGTAGCAATGAGTTCCTCTGTTTTTGGGACCAAAACAGTGGAAAAAAGTCCTGGATAACTATCTTTAAGTGATCGTCGCATCCAAATATAAAAATAGTCTGACAAATCTGCATAATCAATATTATCGTAATATGGTGGATCTGTAGAAATCATAATATTCCGTAGACCGCAATCACTTTGAGCGTCTCTTTGGCTAACTTCTGCCTCAAACTGAGCAATAGGGAAATTATCAATACACTTTACAATCCAATCAACCATATTACTAAAGCAACCTGTCGAACTGCTAAATGGATTTGCTTCTGCAAAGTCCCATGTCATAGGAATAGCTTGTCTCCCGAATGTATTCCTAATTGCACCTATGGTATTAATCCATGATGCAATAGTAGATCCTATATCTGCTTGTCTATCTACCGCAAAAGCTAAGTATACACCTACAGCCTCACCGTATGCCCTTGCACCATGTCCACCTTTACAAAGGGGAACATGATCATCAGACATTCCAACCGCAATCGCATCAGCCTCAACTTTTTTCTGAGTTTCTACAACTAAGTCACTGAAGGTGGTTAAAGCAGTAAGTTGACGATTTGTATAGAGGTCTTTCCACTTTGTAATGCCATAGGCTTGAATTCTAAAACCAAGTGCCTTTTCTGGCAAGTCCTCACAAGGAACGTTTTCTGGCTCTCCGACTTGCGAAGCACATAGTTGGATATCATCAGGCGAATAGTAAGCTCTTCCATTTTTCCCTTCTGCAACAACAGCTATAAGATGTCGCCCCATTCGATGATTACTGCCTTCAGAACGCACATAATCTAATGGAACTGATGTACCACATGCAACACAGGAGGCAGCCGTTCGGTTTACTGTGCCTTTTTCCTTATGTTCGCCTAATTTAACAGTATAACTACATTTCGAATCGAAAAATTGTGGCTCAACATATGCCTCATGTCCCTTCTTTTTTGATAAAGTAAAAGAGCGAACTAGCGGTATTTCACATCCGCAAGCTGGATTAGGGCACTTCACTGTCCTGGCCCATATCCATGCGATTACAGTTGCCTCTCCGCCGCCTTGTTCTTCTGGTACTTTCACTTTCGGATAAAGATGGCCAATCCGTTTGTAGGCTTCCTGTTTCATCCACTCGCCATAATAGCGCACATCCTCAGCCAAGCCTTCTGCTCTCGCCCACGCGTCATGCATGGAGTTGACCTGTGCATCTGAATTGACCGGTGCCATACCAGAAAATTTGGGCGGAATCTCAATCATTGCCTTGTTGATCATGACGGCAACCGGGTTCAGATCATGTGCGTGAGCTTCCAGCCCCAGTCTCTGCGCCTCTAATGGGATGGCACCGCCGCCGGCAAATGGGTCAAGAAGGGCAGGCGGGTTCCCATTGGTACTTTTCATGATCTCTGCCTTCGCCGCATCCAGAACTTTCTCGTTATTGGAATTTTCCCATACAACCAGATCTTCCAGAATCTTAAAGAGCCTCTGTCGTTCTGTATTTTGGTCTTCCTCTGTCGGGAACTGTTCCGGGTGAGAAGAAGGATCGTCCACCAGCGATGCCCAGATGACAGCCCGCGCTGCCGCCAAGGGCCGTCTGGCCCACCATAAGTGCAGTGTGGAAGGGTGGCCATGTCGGATGGACTTTTCTCTTGCCGATTCTGCGTTGATTTTTTCAAGAGGCAAAGCGACCTCTATCAGCTTTTTTGTTGCCATAACTGTATCCTCATTTCTGATAGAGAATCTCGGATTCTGCTATCAAGTCTTGTATATTGTAATTTACGCTGGTTGCCGTAAAATCAGGTGCGTTGGTAAACGGATGCTTCAGATAAATCGTATGTGTCTGATTGCCGTCAACTTCCACAATGGCTAAAATGAATTCCTTCGGTTTATTCAGTGCCGTCAAAATTTCATTTTTGCTCACTGTCACAGTCGTTGCACCTTTAGCGCGGCCCTTAACTTCGATAAAGCGCAGAGCATAAGCACCTACACGTTCTATCATTCCTTTTGGGATCTGAGATTCTATGTCGTAGCCGCATTTTGCTGCACTGACATCGCTGGGATGATAGCCAAAGGAAGATTCAATTTCCATGACAGCGTTCATGGCGGCATCTTCCACGCTCTTTTTGTCACCTCGGCCAAAATCATCTCCAGAAAGATTTCTGCCCATTAACTGATGCAGCAGCCCTTTGGGAATGACCAAAATACCGCCTGTGATGCTGGGTGGCATCGGAGCAATTCTGCGCTCCTTCTCAATTTCCGCAAGACGGTTTTTCATCCGGAGTTCCAATTCCTCTGCGCGCCTTGCAGCCAATTTGGAGTTCAACCGTGCATTCGTCTTCCCCGCAGCCTCTTTTTGCGCAAGATCAGCCGCACGGAAATCCCAATACTGAATTTCGGCTGTCAAACGATCCTTGACTGCCTTTGCTGTCTTATTCAGCAATTTTTCTTTCTGTGATTTCACTTCAGAAAAATGAACAGGGATTAAATTTTGAATGGCATATCCCTTTGCCATATCTTCAACATCAGTACACAGCCATTTCTGCTGCTTCATCCACTCTCTGATTGCCTGATTTTCTTCGTCCGTCACGGTACGATAGTCCAGGTAGGGCGCATACCCGGCGGAGGCAGCTGTGCCATCTTCTTTCATCTCAACAAAGTGAATATGTTTTGAAATAGTCCGTCTGCTTCCATTTTTCAGAATCACGCCGTCTTGAATTGCATCTTCAATATAGAACAAGAGCCTGGCATTCGTACCGTAATCTTCATCATCCACAAGAATGGTGCCGCGCTTCATCACATCAACATTGCGTTCCCGAATCAAATCAATGACAGCCTCCAGCAGCGGTTGCCCCGGGCAGATCAAAGAAGCCTGCACAAGACCGGGAACATTGCAATATTGTTTGTCAAAGCAAATCCGCTCATAACGGTTTAGCACGGGTTCACCGTAACCAATCTGCATATCACGGTTGCGAACCGCGTAGGGAACAGATGTGATTTCGTAGCGTCCGGTTTCACGTTTTCGGATTTTCCCTCCAACACTTTTGAACGCCTCCAGGAAGAATGCTTCAATAAAATGCGGCTGAAGTTTATGTGCTTCAATCCGTTCCATGTCCTCCCGAATGTTGTTGACCATATTTATATCCATAACATCTTCGGTCAACGCACGTTCATCCAGCAATTTCTGGAACGATTCGCGGTTCATGGAATGATCCACAACCTGATCTAATCGTGCCCGTACTTTTGGGTCATTTCCATATCGGACCGCTTCAATCAATAGATCCCTTAAAGACCGATTTTCAAAAGTCACTTTGCCAAGAATGTCAAAGACTTTTCCGCCCAGTGCCTGGCGTTCTTCCTCCAACTTTTGAAATAATCGTTGGAAGACAAAGCCTTCCCGTGTTTCGTTGGCAACCAGATTCCATAAGTGGCATACTTCCGTCTGGCCAATACGGTGAATACGGCCAAAGCGCTGCTCCAGACGATTTGGGTTCCACGGCAGGTCATAGTTAATCATCAGATGAGCACGCTGTAAGTTAATACCTTCACCGGCAGCATCTGTTGCAATCAAAATGCGGACACCTACATCCTGCTTAAACAGTTCTTCCACCTTGCGGCGCTCGTCACGGAGCATCCCGCCATGAATCGTCACAACGGCCTCATCACTTCCCAACAGAGAACGGATTTTATCCGTTAAGTAGTTCAGCGTGTCTCTATGTTCTGTGAAAATAATGAGCTTTTCACGGTTTCCATTGGAGTCGAACATGGCTCCATCATCCTGAAGAAGCCTGGAAAGTTCTTCCCATTTCCGATCAACGCCTCTTACACGGACGTTGTTAGCCATATTTTCAAGGCGTTTCAGCGTATTGATTTCCGCTTCAAGCTCTGCTATCGTTGCCGCAGCAGAAGCGTGGTCTACAACTTTTTCTTCAAAATTCTCCTGCTCATCCGCAGACAGATCATCTTCGTCGAAGTCGTCAAAATCAGGATCGTGAAACTCCTTCGCACGTTTACCTAATTTTTCTTCAGCAAGCCTGTGCTCAAGACGTTCCCGCCGGCGTCTCAGGGATTGATAGATTGCTTCCGGTGAGGACGCAAGACGCCTCTGCAAAATGGTAAGAGCAAATCCAACCGTTGTCTTGTGCTCATTATTAAGATTATCTGCACGGTTAAATTCTTCCCGCACATAATCAGTAACCGCAGAATACAGCTTCGCTTCCTCTGGAGAAAGGTCATAGTTGACTGTGTAGGCGATTCGCTCTGGGAAAAGAGGTTTGCCCTCAAATGTCAGGAGCTCCTCTTTTACCAGCCGTCGCATGACATCACTTACATCAACTGCCTGTTGGCTGGAACCGTGTATGCCTTCAAAACGGTCCGGGTCTACCAGGGATAAAAAGAGCTGAAAATCTTCTTCTTTACCATTATGCGGCGTGGCCGTAAGCAACAAGAAATTTCGCGTGATATTAGAAAGCAGCCTTCCAAGCAAAAAGCGTTTGGTATATTTGACCTCGCCGCCCCAGACGGTTGCCGCCATTTTGTGGGCCTCATCACATACGATCAAGTCCCATTCCGTAACTTTTAACTTCTCCTGCAAATCATCATTTCTCGCCAACTTATCCAACCGGGCAATACACAAATCAACTTCCGAAAAAATATTCCCGCTGACGGCAGACTCCATTCGATCATTCGTCAGGATTTCAAACCGAAGATGAAATTTTGAATACAACTCATCCTGCCATTGCTCGGCAAGACTGCCCGGACAAACAATGAGGCTGCGTTTTAGGTCTCCTCGTGCAATCAATTCCTTGATATATAGTCCGGTCATGATTGTTTTTCCTGCGCCGGGATCGTCCGCCAAAACATATCGAAGCGGCAATTTAGGAAGCATTTCCTGATATACAGCGGAGATTTGATGCGGGAGGGGTTCAACAGAGGATGTATGTACTGCAAGATACGGGTCGAATAAATGTGCAAGGCTGATGCGATACGCCTCAGAAGCCAGTTTCATTTGTTCACCATCCGCGTCGAAGCTCCATGGCAAGTTGTTGTCCATTACTTCGATATGATATTCATCTTCTCGATACAAGAGTTGTGTTCCCGGAACGTTCTGGCTATTTTTGTAGGTAATGTCAATCACATTCGTTCCGTACCATTGAACAGCAACGATGGATACAGGCTCATTCCCGGCTATTCCTTTTACTGTACTTCCAACCGTTATGTCCTCAAGCCTTGCCATACCGTTTCTCCTCTCATGTTTTATCTTTCGATATGTCTTTCAAACATTTTCTATATTTACCGCTTTTTATACGAGCATCAGCAGGTTTTTCAACATTGAAAGGAATAGCCCAGGTGGAATCAATACGAATCGCTCCTGGTATTCGATCTTCCGTACATAGAACCTGTACCCTGCGCTTTGATAAGCCCCATTTTTCAGCAGTTTGCCGTATTGAAAGATACTCTATCATATATTTCGTCCTCTTTTTCAAGCAGAATATATAACAATCCATGATTTATTGTAAGCCTAATTGCGAATGAAGTCAACGAGCACTTGTCACCAACTGACGACAAGCTAAATGTAGTTTTGCCTTAATGAAAATTGTACAAATTGGCAAATTGGCGAGCAGGGCCTTTGTATATACAAAGGCAAAAATACCGGTGCAGCTTTCTAGGCTACATCGGTATTTTTCTCGTTGGGGGAATCCCCAATCCCCTTGAAGATCCGTATCTGGTGATACGGGGCTGCGCATTCGTCCCGAACGCTTTACGCTGCGCGTTCCATCGAAAATACGGTATGACGATCATGAGCTTAATCAAAATCTGTTTCTGACTCATTGGCGAGATCATAGATTTGTCCGTCTATGTCGAGAATGCAGTCAATATCAATCCGCGTCTTATCCATCAGAATCACTTGCTTTTGGTAATCATCTATTTTCTTAATCTGTCCGGAAATCGTATGGTAAGAACCGCCAGCTTTTCTCTGATCCGGAACAAAGTAAGTAATTGTAAGCGCTGGCTTTTCTCCGGGATAATCACAAGCCATCTGCAGCTTATAATCCAGCTCTGCTTTTTCCGACTCAGAAAGCTCCAGCTTGCGATCTGTCAGCCGAGCGGTTTCCTTTATCACTCCTCCATATCCGGTCAGCGCAGCGAATGGAGAAAACTGAGCTGCCCGATCTGTCATCGCCATTCTGGGGTGCCGTGTGGAGACATGATGGGGATGATTGATAATATCACCATAAGAATTATTTGGGTTATTTCTATCTTGTAAAATAATTATCACCTCTTCCGGATGTTCGCCAGTGCAAATACTTTTATGCTTTATGACCGCCAATCTGCTGGTTGCGGTCTTTTGCCGTTGCACCTTCCTGCAAATTCATTCCCTTCAGGATTGCATTCTTGCCAAATTTTTTCTTGATTTCCAACATGGCTTCCTGCATTTTCCGCTCCTTCTCCAATTCCTCATTTTCCTTTTCCCGCAGGTTTTGACGAGCGGAATAGTCTGTAAATAAATCTAACTGCTCAAAGCTGTTTTCACTTTGTGTCTGTGCTTCTGCCTCAGTAATAACATGAGTAGCAGCCATGTTAATCCTGCGTACTAGAAGCTCTTCATCTACGATTCGGTCAAACAGTTCCATCACAGCCTGAGTAATTAGACGAGTGGAGGAAGTGTATTTTTTCAGGTTGGCAGTACCGTGGGCGTGCTTTGGAATGCTTCGTCCATACCGATCTGTCTTGATTTCTCCATGATATTTCTTTCGCCGCGCTGGGTCTTTCAGATTATCAATATCATAACCGACTGTCAAAACAATTTGATTTGTCACAAACCCTTTATCCACCAAATCAAGAACCAGCAGGTCGGTCATTTCCCGCACAACAAGTTTTGCTTTTTCAAACGGGTATGGACACTGCAGCACTTGACCGGAGCCGACACTGTTACTTTCCGGTTTGTAGGCTTTGATGTCGGCAATCGTACAAGGCTCCCAGCCCCAGGCATGGTCAATCAATAATTCCGCATTGACGCCGAAGAGCTGATACAAAAGTTCCTCGCTGTAGTAGTCACCCGGTTTACCTTCCGAGCAGCGGGCTATATCCCCCATCGTATAAAGACCATGCTCTTCCAATTTTTTTGCGTACCCTTTTCCCACCCGCCAGAAATCAGTCAAAGGGCGATGTGACCACAAGGAGCGCCGGTAAGACATTTCATCCAGTTCAGCTATCCGGACACCATTCCGATCCGGAGAAATGTGTTTTGCCTCTATATCCATCGCAACTTTACAGAGATACAGGTTCGTGCCAATTCCGGCTGTCGCAGTAATTCCAGTAGTGTCCAGAACATCAAGAATCATTTTCATTGCCAACTCACGGGCTGTCAACTGATACGTTCTTAAGTAACTGGTTGCGTCAATAAAGACTTCATCAATCGAATAAACATGAATATCTTCCGGCGCGATATATTTGAGATACACCCCATAAATCCTGGCACTGATTTTCATATAATGTGCCATCTGCGGCGGTGCCACCACATAGTCTACAGCTAAAGCGGGATTTGCTTTCAGTTCTCCATCCTGAACTGAAGAACCTGTCAGTTTCCGTCCCGGCGCTTTTTGCTGCCGTAAGGAGTTGACCTCTTTGACCTTTTGCACGACTTCAAACAGTCTGGGTCTTCCGGGAATCCCATAGGATTTCAAAGCCGGAGATACCGCAAGGCAGATGGTTTTCTCCGTCCTGCTGGCGTCTGCGACCACCAGATTGGTTGTCATCGGATCAAGACCGCGCTCCATACATTCAACGGAAGCGTAGAACGATTTCAAATCTATGGCAATATATGTTTTATCTGACATTGTTCGACGTCGAGTAGACTTCGTCTCGACTTTTCACTTCCTTTCATTTCAAATTTCTTTGCGATGAGAGGTTCAAGTCTCAAAAGCCCCTCACAGAACCGCACGTGCCCTATTAAGGCATACGGCTCTTCAATAAGTCATTTGCCTAATAAGCACTTTTCAGATATATCCTCGGATTCTCCAATGGGTGTATCTTTAGGATATCCACATACTTTCTCCACGTTAGCCAACAGGTCTGGTCTCTGCGTCTCTTGCTCTTCCATAACTCCTGGCGGACATATTTATAATACTTCTGCAATCCTATATAATTCCCATAAATTCCATAGTACCTGTAATGCCCTGTCAGCTTCACATTTAATGCTTTGATGGTCTCCGTTATGCTCTCATGCATATGCTCCCATATCCATTTCTTTATGGCTTCACGTTTCATTTTCAGCTTCTTCTTGCTGGTTCTATGCAGTACGCAGTACTTCCCCCAGTGGCTTGTTGCATTGTAATGCGTAAATCCTAGGAAATCAAAACTTTCCTTTGTTCCCTTATATCTGCCAAAGGGCAGTATTCTGCTTTTATCCTCTGCGATTTCGAGACCAAATTTCTTCAGTCTTTCTATCAGAAGCTGATAAAACTTTCGTGCTTCATTCTCGTATTGGAACAGGCATACAAAGTCATCAGCATAGCGTACCATATACATTTCGCCTCTGAACTCACGTTTCTTTATATAGTCAAACCATGTGTCCAGTGTATAATGCAGATACACATTTGCCAGCACTGGCGATATTAATCCGCCCTGAACTGTTCCCGACTCCGTTTCCAATCGCTTTCCGTCTTCCATAACTCCGCCTATCAGAAACCTCTTGATATACCTGATGAAGTTCTTGTCGGCTATGTCATGTTCCAGAAATTTGATCATCCATTCATGGTCTATGTTGTCAAAGAATCCTTTAATATCAGCATCTAATATATAATTGACTTTATCTGCCATGATATGCTTGTTTACTCTCTGGATTGCATCGTGACAGCTTCTGTTTGGGCGAAATCCAAATGAGAACTCTTTGAATTTCGGCTCATAAATCGCTTCCAGTATCTCCTTGAAGACACCCTGCACGACTTTGTCTTCAAATGACGGTATGCCGAGACCGCGCATCTTTCCATTCCCTTTGGGTATATAGGCTCTGCGCACTGGATAGGGCTTATATGAAAACTTCTTCATTCTGATTAGCAGGTTTTCTATATTTCCTTCTAGGTTCTCTCCGTATTCTTCCTTTGTTATCCCGTCTGTTCCTACCGCTTTCCCTTTCGGCTGCTTTCGGTAGGACTCCTTGAGCGTGTCACTGTTAACGTATTTCATCAACGACTGAACCCTGCCATATTTCTCTACGAGACTGGCTATTTCTGCTTTCTCTTTTTCCATAGAATGTCTGCCTCCTGTGCTTTCTATGTTTTGTCAGCAAGAGCAACTTATTGTTCGCCCCTTCCCTCCAGAGTCATTACTTCCTTCATTGGTACTATGGGCGAATCCGACTCCTCGGTGGTCTTTGTTCGTACTCACCATTGCATTGGCCGATACTCCCTACTGGCTCATGTCCAGAACCACCCAGGCCTCCCAGGTACACTGGATATAACAATATCAGGTATGCCGTGCTCTAGGACTCCGGTGTGTTTTCATAGTCTCGCTTTAGCGACTAATCCTTGTTGGTGACCCAAGGAGGTACCAGACCACCCCACACAATCGATTATTCTGACGAAGCTCAATCACTTCACGCTTTCGCATTACGGCGTTCCTGTTCCCTGTCCTACGCTTAAACACCATTGTTAGCCTTTGGTGTTCCAAGGACTCGGTACTGGCGACTTGCTGGGTCTTACCAGACTGGATTCCCACCAGTTATATATCCAGCGCCGAACTGGCGCACGCCTCCTTCTCATCAAATTTTAGGCAGGTGCGGCATCCAGGCAGTAACTATTTTTCAAACTCTCAATTTTCCGATTCCTCTATAATGCCATAGTCAATCAGTACATTCGTCTCTGCGTAGTGCGGATAAACAATCCCCATCATTTCATAGTTATATCGCTTCACTTTTCGGAAACTCTTTATAGTTTCCGGCGCATAGGCAGATGTTTCACATCCAGCATATTTGGTGTCACCAGCCAAATCATCGGCCACATCCTTTATCAGTGCGTCCTCTACGTCTTCAATCGTACTGCCATACTCGACAGCAACTAATTCATGCTTTTTCACATCTTTGTCCAGGTCACCAAAAGAACGATACAGTTTGTACTTCATAATAATAGCCTCCTTCGTCTTAAATAGTTTCAAGATACTTGCTGATTTTCAGCTTTAATTCAGCCAGGTATTCTTCAAAATATACACTGATTGCCACCGGATACACCTCATCCAGTGCTTCCAAAATCTCTTTGATCTGCTCATTTCCAATCCTACAGAATCGCTTCATCGGCTCAAGGTAGAATGGGTATACTGCCGGTATCTGAGGAACGCCAAGATGCTTCGCAACCACTTCAGCACCAAGTCTTGCAGAAGATGAAAAATCATCCTGTTTGAATGCGTTCAGTAGCATTTTCAGGAAATGGATTAGCAAAGTATCCTGCTTTTTTAATATTGCTTCGGTCAAATCACTAAGACGGAAGCAATCCGTAAAATCAAAGCCAACAAGATTTCCGTCAGGCGTTGCTGCTATCTGCACCGCATCAATTTGCTCGAACATGACCGCCAAAGCATAGTGACAGGCATACTCAAAAGCCATATTGATAGAATTTTGCAGGTCTTCCGTTGTGAATGGATGCAGTCCTTCCAAGTAAGTGATTCCAACAACATAAGGTGTCTTAAACGGCCAGCTCTCTTTGCGGGCGCTCTTTTTTACCAGGAACGCCTGCGGAACCGGAATTTGCATTTCCTTTGCGAGCCGGGAATATACGAATTCACAGCAGGCTGAACATGGCTGTTCCTGCTTTACGATAAGAGGTGCCAGACCTTCTTCTACCGGAGTTGCCAAAAGCAGTTGCCCGGAAAAACCCTCATGGCTAAATGGCTGATAGAGATAATCCCTGCTGTCCACAAAAAACTCATTGTCCAAATCAGTCACCTTCCTTACTGAGATGTTATTCTGCTGGCGTTGATCATCTGCTTATCAAAATTATAGCAGATCCAATCGAAAAAAACAGTCCAAACCTGCTCGAAAGCTGTCAAACCCATTTTCATATACATAAATATATCCATCTCAAACACTGCAGACCGGAATACAGATAAATTCACGTAATTCGTTCTTTAGCACTATTTCATGTTCTTTATCTTCTGTAATACACAGAAGATGACCGATATACTAAAGGGGAACGAGAAATAGTTCTAAAGGAGGATGTGACGAGATGGACGCACAAGCTGTTGGACAACGGATCAAAGCTGCCCGTGAGGCAAAGGGACTAACACAGGAAGGACTGGCAGCGTTGGTCGATCTCAGCCCCACTCATGTGAGCGTAATAGAACGAGGTCTTAAGATTCCCAATCTGGATTCTTTTGTAGCCATCGCAAACGCACTGGGCGTTTCCGCAGATTCACTGCTGATTGATGTAGTTGACCATGCCACGGAGAGCGCAGCCTGTGAGCTATCCAATCGGATTTCTCATCTGCCGCATCGGGAGAGAATGAAGATCCTGAATGCATTCCGCATTCTGACAGAAGAATAAGAAATATCAGGGGAGCCGTAAAGGCTCTCTTTCTTTTTATAGAATTTTTATAATTTCGACAAAAGATGCCATCCACCGACAATCATTTTATGTTAAAGTAGTTCTAAAGAACAAGTACAAACTCTAACGGAGGATGAAATTATGAATTTCCAAAAGATTCTGAAACAAGTTGCCACCGAAAATAATACGACACCAGAAGATGTTTACCGTGAGATGCAGATAGCTCTTGCAGATGCGTACAGCCACAAGGATGACACACAGGAGTCTCAGGCACTATGGAAGGAAATGGGCTTTGATAAAAGATGCCCCTCACCAGAGCAATTCATCAAAAAGTCGGCTCAAAAACTGCGTGGTGATCTCGGAATGTCTATCTGGAGGAGGCGATCATGAAGAAAGTGTGTTTTGTAGCGGATCGCTTTTTCTGGGAAGAGGAAATGGGCGATTTGTTATATCAGGAAATCAATAAAATTTCAAATGAGGATCGCGTCGTTGAGTTCTATTTTCATACTTGCCACGGGATTTTTTCACAAAAGGCAGTCGCCTGTATCCAGAAATTGCGTAGGGAGCGACCGGAAAAACATCTGTCAATAATAGCCATTATCGATCCCTTGAGGTGGGGAGAGGATAAGTTTAATGAGGAAATCCCATTTCGCCACGATCAATTCCCCCGTGGTAGTGTTGACCGGATTGACTTTGCTCCCGCATTTGACGGTAAATGTGAGAAAGACGAAAGGCGCTTCATTCAACACTTTTATAAGATTGACCGCTGGCTTTACCATCAATGTGATGACATGATTGCCTATTATTATGACAATCTTCCAAATATTACGCAAAGAACCGCCAGAACTGCTACATCCGGAAACTCCAGACCGGCACTACATCATCTTTATCTGCCAAAAACCAAAGACAGGATTGACATCCTAATCGAGCAGCTTCCCGAACGGGAGAGAAACGCCGTGCTGGCGATTAACAGTGGTACAACCTATCGGCAGCTTGCTGAACAATTAGGCGTATCTTATAACCGCGCACAGCAGTTGGTAAACAGAGGCGAACTGCAAATCCGCAGATGGCTGCGGCAAAGCTCCTGATAGCAGTTCATACACAAAAAACGCCCCGGACGACCAATTACAGTCAATCCGGGGCGTTCATGCTTATCTTTGAGTTTCTTCTTTTCTTTTTTCTTCCTGCGCCTTTTCTTCTTCCTGACGAGTCAGATTCAAGAATTGCTCCACATTTTTCTGCGCTTTTAAATAGTCCTGCATCTCTGTCCGTGCATTCCGGTATTGTGCGTAGGCGGCTTTCTTGTCTGCCAGAACTTCGGCATATTCTGCTGATAAATCCTTTACCTTTGGAAGTTTCTTGATTCCCAATTCGTTAAAGGCATCCTTTGCTGCTTTGTGCAGGGTTATTGCTTCCCGGTGGGATTCATAAAATTTTCTGCTGTATCCAGACTTACGGTAATCTACATATACATCCTTTGTTTTGGCATAGTTGATGATGTGTTTTTTCAGGGAAGCAATCTCCACCAGACGTTTTTCTGCCGTCTTGATTTTTTCATCCAGTTGGTCGAAGCGTTCTGTTGACTGTTTCGTTTTCTCATGAAGCTGGTCGATATTCTCAATTCCATGCTCACGAAGGAAAATCATGGTCTGCGCCATTTGTTTTAGATTATAGACCGTAGCCCATCGCTGATAGCCGCTTCCTTTTGCCTGAAGTCTGGCGTCAATATCTAACAGCAGATTCAGACGTTTCTGGCTAACAGACTGTTTATTCTTGCTGCGGATACGGTGTTCTTTTTCCCCCAAAATGACAGCACGGATTTCTTCCTCTGTGTATCCATCTCCCAAAGAGCGGAACCGCAAAAAACGATCCTGTCCTGCCTTCCAGAGCGCCGTGTGTTTGCCTCGCTTGCAGGTATAGCCGTCCTGTTCCAGAAGTCGGAGAAATTCTTCAAAATCCTTTGGTTTCTTTAGAAGAGCCTGATCGATAGCCTGCCGGATTTCATCACGAAAGCAGTGCCGCTTCGGATAAGTGGTTCGTTTGACACGCTCTTTGTATGGTTTCTTCTCAATAATAGACAGCCCATGCTCCACACAAATGATGTCGCTGACCTTCTGAAGAGCAAGGCCGGAGTTATGGAAGTCACGAAATTTACGCTTGCAGTCCAGCGAAGTGGAATTGAAAACGATATGATTATGGATGTGGGCACGGTCTGTGTGAGTTGCTACTAAAAAAGCGTGTTTTCCTTTGGTGAACCGCAGCCCCAGTTCATAACCAACCCGGTTGGCTTCCTCCGGTGTAATCTCACCCGGTTTGAAGGACTGACGAATCTGATAGGCAATCACATCATTTTGCTGCCGTCTGCCGGTGATGTGGAGATATTGTCGCTTAGCCAGAAGAAATTCCTCGTCTGCCGTCATGGGATCGCATTCATATCCGCTCACCAGTTCGCCTTTTTCCGTCTTTTCCGGATTCTGAGCATAATCAGTCCGGTCGCGCAGGCACTGTGCAATGGTCTTCCCTTTGTTGATATGCAATGCAATCAGTCTTGTTGCCGCCATAGCTCACCGTCCTCCCCATAACTAAAAAGAAGGCAGACCGTTCCGCTCATTTCTTGCGGAGCAGCCTGCCCGAAACATTTTATTTTATGAATGTACAAAGCCCACCAGAGAATCCTTCATCCCGTTCAGGGCTGTCTCGATCACTACGGCAAAGAACATGGCGGCTACACATAGAATTTCCAGAACGACCAGAATTGCCACCGAAGTCCACATCTGCTGTACAGCCGAATAAATCCCGCATCCGAGTATAAACAGCATCAGAGGCCCCATTACATAAGCTGACAGGTTGGTTACAAGTTTTATCAAAAGAGCCGCTGCCATCAAAATCAGAATGATGGGCAGTGCCAGTAGCTTAAAGGGGAGTTTTATGAATTTCATCACCATGCTCACCGCCTTTCTTTCTACTTAATATTATATCGGTTTGCATTTACTCAGGCAAGGATATAAAGGTGATCTATGCTGTAAAAGTGATAATTGTTTATCTCATCACCAAACAGGAAATTATTAGCTAGAAATTGAAATAAGGCAATCCAATATATTCCTTAGGCAAATTCTCTTCACCGTATACATCCGTAAGAGTTGCAATCAACGTTGACTGCTCATCACAAATGTATTGATTGAGATAATCTATAAAATCTTTTTCGTCATAGCATACACCGACTGTATCGCCCATTTGGACACGAAACTTTGCTGCTTCAGGGCTTTGATATAGCCAATTACAGCAAAATTCCAAACAATATTTTTGTAGATTATTTGCCACTTTATCCGGAACAGAAAACACACTTATCTCACCATCTGCACTTAACAAAACATATTTCATAGAGTACACATCCAATTCAGATTTGTTGTTATCTTATAAAAGAAGTATACAGAAAATAGGCAAATAAGTCTATCCAAATCACAAGTGGTATTCTGCAATTATGTTTCAGGCGTTTCTTTCTGCGAAACACCTGATATGGCTGATTCACGAAATGCTGGCCAGTCGTACCAGCAGCACTTTTGCTGCCTGCCACAAATCATCCAGCCGCACCTGTAAATCCTGAATGTCAGCCAGGTAAATACTCCCGGTTTCATTCGCTTTCTTTGCATACTGATTCAGATTATTACTGCAGATGCGCAGCAGCCGGATCAGCTCTTTCAAGTCTTGTAAATCTAGCTTCACACAGTAGCCATCCAGTGCCATTTTACGGATGTAGGCACTCATATTCATTACACCCAGCTCGTCCATTTTTTCCCGGATACGCTCACGGTCTGCTTTTGAAACCCGCAGGATAATCGTATCATTCAGTTTTTCCATCATCGCACCTCTTCTTGTTCCGTATGCCGTTTGGGCGCTTCACCGACTATCGCTGCTTTTGCCTTTAAATCTGCCAACACAGAAGAACGGCCTTCCGGCTCTGTTACTTCCTCCTCTATGCCGTGATTGTCCATATTGAGGGCGGCGTCCAGTTCAGCCAGCCGTGCGCTTTTCTCAGCCAGTTCCGCTTCCTGGGGGAAGGGCTTGCCAAGCTCTGCCTTCGCCGCTTCCTGCTGATTGTGCAGGTTTTCCAGCTGTACCTGCGCCTTTTCTTTACGGCCCTCCAAACCGGCGAGCGTATTATCCATACGAGTGAAATTTCCTCTGGCATCTGTTCCCAACGTAACCGTATGGGTCATGGAGCCTTTCAGCGCAATCTCGTATTCCTGGCTGAGGCTGTTGTACGAAAGTTCCATGGAAAAACCACGGTACGTTCCCAGCGCCACCGGCTCCATGCCAGTATAACTCTTGCAGGCTGCCAGAATCGCCTCACCTGCCAATTCCTTTTCAGAGAATGTGCGTCCCTGAATCTCCGCGCCGACAAATCCCTCTTTCGGAAGAGGATGTGCTGTCACGGTCTGCATATCGGCTTCAAATGCCTGAATAAAGCCGCGCTGTTTTTCCATCTCTGCTGGGAAATACTTTAACAGGCGGTCTTCCAGCCGGTACTGCTGGCTCTGATGGTCAGATTTCAGCACTTTCAGACGCGCCACATCAATATCCAAGTCCATCTTTTCCTTGATCCGGCTGTCACCGGCGCACAGTGCTTTGATCTCCGCATAGCTGAGTGCCTGCTCATCCACATCGTCACAGGCTCGCACCGGCGATTTGCTGGTCATAATCTGCGAAATAAATTTCTGCTTGTTCTCCAGCGTTTGGTAAAGGTAAGCGTCAAAAGTGCCTTCCGTCACATACTGGTAGATCTGAACCTCTTTGTTTCGGTTGCCCTGGCGGATGATACGCCCATTTCTCTGTGTCATATCGGAAGGACGCCAGCCCACATCCAGGTGATGGACAGCCACAAGCAAGTCCTGGCAGTTGGTGCCAGACCCCATCTTCTGCGTGGAGCCGAGCAACACCCGCACCTGACCCGTGCGCACTTTAGCAAAGAGTTCTTTTTTCTTTACCTCGTTGTCCGCATCATGAATGAAAGCAATTTCTTCTGCAGGAACGCCCCGTGCGATCAGCTTTGCCTTGATGTCGTCATAGACATTAAACGTACCGTCATCTTTTGGGGTGCTCATATCGCAGAACAGGAGCTGCGTCAGACGGCTTTCCTTTCCTTCCTCCCATATCCGGAACACATTTCCCACACAGGCATTGAGCTTGCTGTTCGGATCATCTGGCAGGAGCGGGTTCATCAGACGCTGGTCAAGCCCGATTTTCCTGCCATCCGAAGTAATTTTGAGCATATTGTCCTGGGACGGATCAACCTGCCCGCTGTGGACGGCAGCCGCCCGCTCCGAGAGCGCCGCAACCATTTCTTTCTGAATCTCCGAGGGCTGCACCACAACCGTCTCAAACTTTGCTTCCGGTACCGGCAGATTCAGCTGGTCACTGGTTTTTATATCCGCGACTTCTTTAAAAAGGTTCATCAGTTCCGGCAGATTGAAAAATTTTGCAAACCTGGTTCTTGCCCGGTATCCGGCTCCTTCCGGAGCCAATTCAATCGCCGTAGTGCTTTCCCCGAAGGTGGACGCCCAGCAGTCAAAGTGGGTGAGTCCCTTTTGCTGTAAGGTGTTGTACTGGAGGTAGCGCATGACGGTGTACAATTCCGTCATACTGTTGGAGACGGGAGTGCCGCTGGCAAATACTACGCCGCGCCCGCCGGTAACTTCATCCAGATACCGGCACTTCATAAACATATCGCTGCTTCGCTGGGCTTCCGATGTGGATAATCCTGCCACATTTCGCATTTTTGTGTATAAGAACAGGTTTTTGTATGCCTGACTCTCATCCACAAACAGCCGGTCTACGCCAAGCTGCTCAAAGGTAATCACATCATCCTTCCGATCTGTGTTCAGCAGTTTATCCAATCTTGCCTGGAGAGACTTCCGGGTCTTCTCCATCTGCTTGATGGTAAAATTCTCGCCCCGGCTTCGCTTCAGCTCGTCCAGCGCTTCGGTTACATCATCAATCTGTTCCTGTAAGAGCCGTTCCTGCCGCTCCGCAGAGATGGGAATTTTCTCGAACTGACTGTGACCGATAATGATCGCATCATAATCCCCAGAAGCAATACGAGCACAGAATTTCTTCCGTTTTGCTGTTTCAAAATCTTTTTTCGTTGTCACCAGAAGTTTCGCGCTGGGGTAAAGCCGCAGGAATTCATTCGCCCACTGCTGAGTCAGGTGGTTGGGAACCACAAACATCGACTTCTGGCACAGTCCCAGCCGTTTGCTTTCCATTGCAGAAGCAGCCATTTCAAAGGTTTTCCCGGCTCCTACCTCATGTGCCAACAGTGTATTGCCGCCATACAGCACATGAGCGATGGCATTCCGCTGATGAGGCCGCAGCTTAATGTCCGGGTTCATGCCGACAAAATGAATGTGGCTGCCGTCATATTCGCGGGGACGGGTGCTGTTGAACAGTTCATTATACTTTGCCACCAGTGTTTCTCTGCGTTTCGGGTCACGCCAGATCCAGTCCCGGAAAGCGTCCTTGATTGCCTGCTGTTTCTGTTGAGCGAGGGTCGTTTCCTTTTTGTTGAGGACACGCTTTTTATTGCCCTCTGCATCTTCAATGGTATCGTAAATCCGGGCGTCTTTCAGATTCAGAGTATCCTCCAGAATCTTATAGGCGTTCGCCCGATCTGTGCCATACGTCACATAGGCTGCCACATCATGCCGCCCGGTACTGCTTTTACCGGAAATCTGCCATTCTGCCGTAATCGTAGAAAACTTCACTTCAATGGCACGGCGGAGATAGAAGGGTGTCTCAAAAGTTTCCTCCATAAACTGCTGGATATACTTTGGATCAATCCAAGTAGCGCCCAGGCGCACCTCAATCTCCGAGGCTTCCAAATCTTTGGGCTGAGCTTTTTCCAGCGCAGCCACATTAACCGTGTACTGCGGATCGGTTTGTGCTGCAAGCCGTGCAATCCGCAGCTTATCGCGCACATTACCGGACAGATATTCATCCGCAGTCTGCCAGCCAAGTTCCGGCGCTTCCGGTGCCATGGGATCACGGAAAATCACGCCAGTCAACTCTCCGGTGACGGCCTCGAAATCATCCGCTTTCCCCAGCAGTTCTGCCATAAACGGAATGTCTACCTTGCCACGTTCTCCGATGGAAACCGCCAGTGCTTCGCTGGGCGTATCCACATGGGTCACATGACGTTCCGGACGGATGGTGCGTTTGGTGAAAATATCGGCTTTGCTTTCCAGATTTCCATCTTCATCAATATTCTCCAGCGAGCAGAGCAGATAGTAGGAAGAATCCTCTGAAAATGCCTTCTCGTTGCCACGGCTGTTAATCAACCCATACTTTTGGGTAAAGGCATCGTAGGCGGTATTTAGTTCCTGCTGTTTGGCCTCGATAGCTTCCTGTGGATAGTCTTCCAGCTGGTACTCAATCAGGTCATTGACGATCTGACGCAGTTCCACCATGCCTTTGACCCGGCCTTTTACGGTATCGTTTAAGTCAACCGGCGACATAATGGAATTTTCCCTGAAATACACTTCGCCGTCTACCACCGTGTAGGAAAAGTTTTTTACCGTCGGATCTGCAGGCAGTACAGAGGCATTATCCTCCAGTTCCGGATTTTCCCGCTCCTGAGCCACGTATTCTCCATGGATATGGGAAATCGCGTCTTTCAGCTGTTCGCTTAAATCAGCGCCGTCAATGGGCAGCACCGTACATTCCTCTTTGCCATACTGAGTGCTTTCGGTGGAAAGCCGTCCCAGCACCATCTCCGGATGCTCCACAAAGTAGCTGTTTAAGGTCAGCCCGTTCTCGTTGCGTCCAAGGTGAATCCAGTCCGCATCCAGGTCGATGGGGTGTTCCCGCTTTTGCAGGAACAGAATATCCGATACCACATCCGTACCGGCATTGGCACGGAATGCATTGTTCGGCAGACGGATCGCCCCTAAAAGTTCCGCCCGCTGTGCCAGGTATTTGCGCACCTCCGGGCTTTTGGCATCCATAGTATAACGGCTGGTCACAAAAGCAACCACACCTCCCGGACGCACCTGATCCAACGCTTTGGCAAAGAAATAGTTGTGAATGGAAAATCCCAGCTTATTGTAAGGTTTATCATTGACCTTATAATCGCCAAAGGGGACATTGCCAACCGCCAAATCATAAAAATCACGACGGTCAGTGGTTTCAAATCCGGCAACAGTGATCTCTGCATTGGGATACAGCTTTTTTGCAATACGCCCGGAAATGCTGTCCAGCTCCACACCGTAAAGACGGCTCTGCTGCATACTCTCCGGCAGAAGACCGAAGAAGTTTCCTACGCCCATGGACGGCTCCAGAATATTGCCCTGACGGAAGCCCATCTGCTCCACGGCATCGTAAATCGCGTGGATCACCGTGGGGCTGGTGTAATGTGCATTCAAGGTAGAAGCCCTGGCCGCTGTATATTCCTCCGGTGTCAGAACAGTTTTCAGTTCCAGGTATTCCGTTGCCCAGTTACCTTTACGCTCATCAAAAGCATCTGCAAGGCCGCCCCAGCCGACATACCCGGAAAGGATTTTCTGCTCATCCGGCGTAGCCGGGCGGTTTTCTTCCTCACATTTTTTCAGAAGCTGGATTGCCATGATGTTGGCGCGGAATTTCTGCTTCGGCCCGCCTTCGCCCAGGTGTTCATCGGTAATGCGGAAGTTTACAGCAACAGGCTCTGGTTCCGGACGTTCCGCCTCGTTTATGCGCAACCGTTCCACCACAATATCATAAGGCAGTTCGTTTTGTTCGGCAGGATAAATAGTTTCCGGCTCCGTTGTCAGTTCCGGTAATTCTGGTGTGGATGATTCTTTTTCTTCCTGCACAAACAGGCTGGCGTTTCGCTCATCCTGACGGAGAAGTTCTTCAAACTGACTGCGCCCCATAACCTTGTTACTCCAGGAATATGGGCCGGTATCAATCCGCACAGTGGTGTCGCCAACGTAACCAAGAGTGCCGCTGATAGGCTGATCAGGCGCAGGCAGGAAGACAGAATCGCCTACCTGGTAGGACGGCTGTCCCTCAAGTACCGTCTGCTTTTGCCGGTAACCTTCCGGGTTCTGATAAAAGCCTTCCTGCTCATGGATATACAGTCCGCGAAAAATGGGAGCCATGTCGCCCCAGCTGCCGCCCAGCGCCGCCAGCCTGCGTTCTTCACTGTCCAGAATCTCCACTTCGATACCGGTGGTGTAGGTGCGGAAATCTGCCGTGTCCCCGGTAGCCAGTTCCATCGTTTCCGCCCGGTTTGCAAACAGTTCTGAAAGCCGCTGTGCAATCCGGGTATTGCCTTCCCCATCCCGCAGCCAGCCAGAAATATACTCTTTATCCTGCGCAGAGAGCAGTCCAGTAGCCAGCACTTCCAGCAAATCCTGATCGACATTTGACGGATTGGGGGCAAGATACTCCGTTACAGCGCCGTTGCGGCTGTCCTGCCGAAGCAGTCCCTCGAACCGTTCCCGGCTTTCTGCACGGAATACAGGGTAAGCTACCCCATTGGGAAGGAGCTGCACTGTATTTTCCCGCAGTTCAGTAATCCGATATTCCTGATTATCCAGGTAAACGGTATCTCCCATGTGATACGGCGGCGAAGCAGGATTGTATGCCGGTTCTTCCGGGATGGCCTGTTTGATTGCTTTATATTCTTCTTCCGACACCGTGATGTCTATCACATGAGTGGCATTGCCGGTTCCGATGGTAATATCATCACCACGGCGGGTAATCGGGTACTGGCTCAGGTCAGGAACTTCCTGTTGTTCCGCTGTTTCTTCGGAGGCGGCGTTTTCTGCGTCCTTTTTGTTATCCTGATTTTCAGGCACAGAAAAAGGACCGGGCGATGGTTCGCTCGATCCTTTCGTGGACTGTTTGGCGGTGGGGGCTTCTTCTGGAAAAGTAAAACTTAGCTGTTGATAAGCTCCGTCAAAATCACTTCCTCGGCCTGGGCTTTCAGTGCGTTCATGTGCTGTACCCACGCCATCGCGCTCTGCTTCTTGTCCGGAGCCGGGTCTTTCTCCAGAAGCTGGTTCATTATCAGCTCCAACCTCTGGTTTGCCGTCTCCTCGATCTCCAACAGGTGCGGATACAGCGTCCCGTTCAGCAGGAACTGATTGTACAGAAGCGGGCGGTTCTCCTTCAGATATGCCCGGCGCATCCGTCCATATTTGCCCAGGGGCTTCTCCGGCTGCTCGTCCAGTTTCAGGTTCGGAATCAGGTAATCCCCGTTCCTCGTGTAGGTTAAGGTGTTCTTCATCCCATTTTCTCCTTTCCTCAATGGCTTCCCGCTCCGCAGTCCGAATGGTGTCTCCGATCTGCAGGAGAATCTGCCTGCTGCATTGGCTCACAGCGGAACCCAGTGCCATCACCGCCGGAATGGTATTGAAGTCGAAGATCGGCATGAAGTCCTCATGCCCCATATATTCCGCTGGATTCAAACCGCACCGGCTGAGTACCGTATAAGTGATGCTGGCGGTGGCTGCTGTCTTAAACTGGATTCCGATGTTGTAATTATCGTACCCTTCTAAGAAGGAATCGTCAACGATGTAGAAGAAGTCCTTCTGGTTATCTGCCCAATACTCGTCTGCCAGAGTTCGGGCGGCCGCCGCAATCTGTTCGCCCAGGTCAGCTCCACCAACGCCGTAGTTTCGTTCCAGCATAGCCATAATGGGAACGATATGCTGATCCTCCATTGTCCACAGCCAAGGCGTTCGCGAATTTTCCCTTGTTCCCGTATCTGCCACATCAAATACATAGCGCAGACGCAGTTTGTCACCACGCTCATCTAAAAGGGCAATCCCTTTTGACCCGCGCCGGACGTAGCGGTTCATCTTGTCATTCCATAAATCGTATTCTGCGCAGGCGGTGGCATCCGGCCTTTGTGCGTAAATCATCATCTGATCCATGAACGGATACTTATACAGCCGGGAAGCCGTGGTAAGGAACTTTGCCCATTCCTGCCAGCTGGCTGTCAGTCCTTCCAGAGTTTCTTTTGCAACCGCCGAATAAAAATCTGCTTTACTCCACATATTGACCTCCTTCCCTACAGCAGAAAAGAGCCGGGACAGTGTTTTCCATCCCGGCAGTATTTAACTTCTTGTCAGTCCATAAAATCGGGGTACAAATCCAGTGCCGAAAACTCCTGATCGTTCATCTGTCGCAGCTTTTCCAGCACACAGTCGGTCAGTGTCAGCAGCTCTGTTTCATCGGCCTGCAGATAGCCCCGCATATCCGTCAGATTTTCGACCAACTCCAGACGGGTGCCGGAATTGTACAGGCACATCAGATTCATTTCTTTGGAAGTAAATGTCTTCATCGTTCCAAGCTCCTTTTTCTTTTTCTCATAGCTGGTTTTCTTTGCGCCGCCTTCTGCCTCTGACGGATTGACTCCAGATTTCTTTCTTTATAAGCAGCCCGGATATCAGCCATCAGCCGAATACATTCCCGATCCGGGATTCTGGCAAATTTTTCACAGGTACCGGAAACGAGCTGCCGAAGCTGCTGATTTTTCACTATCTTTAAGATTTGCTCCAGATCTTCCAGCAATTTGTTTTTCGTATTCAAGGCGTACTGAAAAATGAGTTTCTGTTCCTCTCCGGAAAACTGATGGAGATAAGCGCTCATCTGCCGGAAACCGGTAATGGCACCGTCTTTATTCCGTACAGGCTCATAGCGTTCCTGAGATTTGAGATACTCTCCATTCACATAGTTCCCTCCCACATAGAAGCCGTTTTCGTCCTTCTCATTTTCCAACAAAGCAGTTCCATTGGAAAGCAAATATCCTGACTCAATGCGATTTGTTGAGGTTCCCATAAGAGCGCCTTTCTGCCGGATATCTAAGATAATTCCCGGTATTTCCTCCAGTGTCATTTGATAGCGATCATTCCCCATATCATCGCTCCTGTTCCGTGTATTTGACCGTGGATTTCTTTCTGACCTCACAGTGTGGCTGGTTTTTCAGCTGCTCCACCACAGAAGGCTTCTCAGCTTTATCCTTTGCCGCTTTCTCCTTACAGTCTTTTGCGCCATTATTAACAACGCCGTCGATCATACCGTAATCATCCTCAAGCTGCATTTCCGCATTTTTCAGGTAATTCTCCGGGATAAGTCCGGGAAGTTCCTGAAAGCAAGTACTGTCACAGTAATAACAGGATACCGCACCATTTTCACGGATGGCAACAATATCGCTGACCGAAAGGCTGTGTCCCTTAAAATCATCCGGGCGATCCAGATTAAATTTCTCGAAGACGCTTTCCAGAAAGGCGGGACGGTTTGTGTGAATCGGCAGCGGTGCGATATACACCACTTCATAATGGTCAATATTCACTTCCATATCCATTCGTTCCAGCATCCGCAGAGATGAAAAGCGCTCCATGCGTGTTTCTTCAATGTCGCGCAGCTGTAAAATCGCATAGTTGTCCCCGGCGCTTTCCAGAAAGGTTTCTAACCTGCCGTTGTTTCCCGTATTACCGTTTACTTCGTCCCACTTTTCAATTTTATCCTGTGACATAAACTCCCTCCTGTGAAATTCTTCCCGGTCATAATCGGTCAGTTCTCGATTGCGGCTGCTAAGCCTGCATTGTTCCATCGCCTGATCACGGGCTTCCAGAATCGAAGTTTCCAGTCCGCCCACTTCTCCGGCAGCTACCGAATGAAATCCCTGATCGTATAAATGGTACGCCCACCCTGACGGACTGCGTTCCACTGTCAGATAGTTTTGACTTCCCAGCTGCCACGCGGCAGTATCCCGGTCAAGCTCCGGTTCCGGGCGGCAGGTTCCGCCGCCGCGTTCCAGAATCTCTGCAAACTGGCAAATGTGGTAGACGTTGTTTCCAACCTGGGTATGATAATCGTCAATGTAGCTGCATTTGGCTGCATAATGTCGATCCGGATAATCCACCTGAATTGTCCCTCCGTCCGGGATACGGAACAGTTCCTTGTACCGGCTGTCGATAAAGCGAATATCGTGGGAGGGAAGACTGGCTGGTTCCTGAAGGCTTCGGCGTCGAATCTCTGACCGAGGATACGGAAGCAGGGACAGTAGGGATACTTTCGCCACTTCCTGACCTTCCAGTCCAATCTCTTCACAGGCGGCTACCCGTGCAGCTGCCAGCGGGGAGGCAATTCGACTCTCCAGAAGGTCTTCCCAGGTCAGCATCCCGGAGTAATTTTCTTTCTTATCGCTCCGATGGAACGCTTCATACTGAAAGCCGCTTTCCGTTTCCTTGATGTGGAGAAAAAACTGGCGGTCTACCAGATAAACCGCTTCTAACTTTTCCGCACTCATTTCCCGCCACCTCCGCTTTCAAATTCCAGCTGAAATTTCGGACGTCCATCTGCTTCGGTGGACAGCAGAACAGAAGCATTGTAGGTTTTTCCGGTTTTCTGGCTTTTGCAGTCCTTCACGCGGATTCTTCCGTCCCGTACCAGCCGTTCCGCCATCTGAGCAGTGAGGCGTTTGCCAATTTTCTTGAAGTAGGCGTTGTCTTTCCAGAGAATGAAGCGGCATTCCCGATTGGAGCAAAACCATCCCTTCTGACGTTCTATGACTTCAGCCCCACAGTGAGGGCAGGTTCCGATTACAGTTGTACCAGGCATAAGCACTTTGGCTCCTTTCACAATCTCATAGTTGTTGACCAGTTCCATAATCATGCCGGAAATCTCATCCATGAAAGTTTCCGGCGCATATTCGCCGTGTTCCACCTCCGACAGCTTTTCCTCCCAGTCTGCTGTCATAGCAGGGGACTGGAGCTGCTCCGGCGTTACGGTGATTAAGGCTTTTCCTTTTTCTGTGGGTATCAGCGTCTTTACCTTACCGCTGCCTTTGCGCTCCAAAAAGCCTTTCAGAACCAGTTTTTCGATGATGGCGGCACGGGTGGCAGGAGTGCCAATTCCTTTCCGTTCCGCATCCTCTGGAAAGTCATCGGCGCTGGCTGCTTCCATTGCCTGTAAGAGTAGGTCTTCGGTGAAATGCTTCGGCGGAGAAGTTTTCCCCTCTTTTATTTCTGTTTTCTCAATGGGAAGTGCTTCTCCCTCTGCTAATGGCGGAAGCACTTTTGCAGCTTTTTCCTCTTTCGGAAGAAGCTGACGTTCCACCTCTTTCCAACCATCATCCTGAATTTCTTTCCCTTTGGCAGAAAAGACAGTACCGGAACAGCTTAGCTCCACGGCAGTTTCCGCATACCGGTGCGGCTCGCTTACAGCGGCAAGAAGTCTTGCTACGATCATCCGCAAGACAGACTGTTCACCGGCAGGCAGAGCCGCAAGGTCAGCTTTCGCCATGCTTGTCGTGGGGAGCAGGGCATGGTGATCGGTAACTTTTTTCCCGTTGATTACTGCGCTTGCATGAACCGCAGCGGGCGGCTGAACACCAAACGCCAGAGCGCTGTTTTCTGCCAGTCCCGGAAGCGATACGGCCATATCCTCGGTCAGATACCGGCTGTCCGTGCGGGGATACGTTACCAGTTTCTTTTCATAAAGGCTCTGCGTATAGTCCAGCGTCTGTTGTGCCGTAAAGCCGAAGAGACGGTTGGCTTCCCGCTGAAGTGTTGTCAGGTCATAGAGAGCTGGCGGCTTCTCTGATTTTTCCCGGCGCTCCACTTTACAGACAGTTGCCGTTCCCGCTTCCTGACAGGCTTTGCGGCACAATTCTGCATCCATTTTTTCTTTGAATCGCTCACTGGAAACAGTAAAATTATTTACCGTAAGCTGTACTGTATAAAACGGCTCCGGCACAAAAGCGGAGATGGCTGCTTCCCGCAGTACCACCATGCCAAGCGTGGGAGTCATCACGCGCCCTACATTGAGGGTCATACCATACAGGCATGAAAAAAGCCGGGTCGCGTTGATTCCGACAATCCAGTCGGCACGTTCCCGGCAGAGGGCAGCTTCATATAAAGCATCGTATTCTGTCCCCGGTTTCAGATTGGCAAAGCCCTCCCGGATCGCAGTGTCTTCCATAGAAGAAATCCAGAGGCGTTCAAAGGTCTTTTTGCATCCGCACTGATGATAGACCAGACGGAAGATTAGTTCACCTTCGCGCCCTGCATCGGTTGCGCAGACCAGACTCTCCACATCTGGACGTAACATCAGCTTCTTTAAAATGGAGAACTGTTTTTTTGTTGCCGCTGTCACCTGGTATTTCCAGGAATGGGGCAGAATCGGAAGGTCTTCCTTTCGCCATTTAGCATAGCGTTCTTCATAGCTTTCCGGCTGCGCCAATTCCACCAAATGGCCGATACACCAGCTGACAATGTAACCGCCGCCTTCCAGAAAGCCATCGCCGCGCTTTGTTGCTCCCAGCACTTTTGAGATACTCTGAGCGACTGAGGGCTTCTCACAAACCACGAGTTTGAGCATGAGCAATTCACTCCTTTTTCTTTTTTATGTTAGGGTAGCCCACAAGCTACCCTTCCGAGGAAATACAAGCTACGCCGGACTACATCTGTTCCTCGTTGTCATCCTCTGGCTCATCCTCAGAGTCAATTTCTTCACCGTCAGTCACATCATCCTCATCCGGCAGTTCAAAATCATCATCCTCGTCTTCAGTATAATCTGCGTCCGGATCAGGCTTTGTCTGTTCCGCCTGTTTCTTTTTCTTCATCTGGAGAAACAGGAATCCGCCGCCACCGGCCAGCACTGCCGCAAGCAGCACAACAATCGGAAGCATATTCGTGGATTTTTCTTCTGGTTCCTCTACCGGTTCCGGCTCGGGTTCCGGTACAGCTGTCTCAGGAGTTTCCGGTTCTGTTTCAACTTCCAGGCTTTCCTGATACTGTGCCGCCGCATCCTCATCCATCAGGCTGAGAAGATCGGCTTCATCCACCTGATTGAGGAAGTGGACGGTTTGTTCTCCTTCATCGTCACGGTCAATAATCAGGTAAAAATAATTGCCGTTCTTGCTCACCAATGTGATGAACTGCTTCCCAGCCCCTGTCGCACTGCCGTTGTCGTCTACAATCGTCAGATTGCCATCCGGCGTCAGGGCTTCCATGGGTTCCTCTGTCGGCTCCGGCTCAGGAGTTTCCTCCAGCACCGCTTCTTCCTGAACCGGCTGCGATTCTGCCGCAGCGCTTTCGTCCACATATGCGTAGGCGTTTACCGAAAATACACCCATACAAAGGGTCATAGCCAAAAGCAACGCGAAAAACTTTTTAATCTTCATCCGTGGTATCCTCCTTTACCACCTGATTCACTGCTTCCGGAGAGGGAAGAGACTGCGCAGTCTGGCGCAGCAGCTGCCCCAACTGTTCCGGAGTCAGGTTAAACGCATGAACCAGGTCATGAATCTCCGTGTTTTCCTGTTCCCGATACCGTTTATCCAGTTCTTTATAGCGGGCATCCCATTCTTCCCGCCTGCGAAGAGCTTTATCCCGTTCTTCGCCGATTCGATCCAATTTTGCACTCATTCACATACCTCCTCAACGAATGCGTCCATACGCATAAAAATGAGATTGCCAGTAACTTATTTCTATCGAAGCATAAGAGATCGGATTTCCACAGTGGATCATCATCCCGCCGCCCACATAAATTCCCACATGGCTGGCACCGGCAGTATCATACGTTCCCTGGAAGAAGATCAGATCGCCGGGCTGTGCCTCACTGGCGGGAATAATATCACAGGAACTCATAAGACCGTTTGCAGTGGTTCTGCCAACATTCCAGCCATTGCCGCAGTTGTTGATTACCCAGCAGACAAAACCAGAACAGTCAAAGCTGGTACTGGGTGAACTTCCGCCCCAAACATAAGGAAATCCAAGATACTTTTCTGCCTCGTGGATCATATTGGCGAATTTTTCATCGGTCAGAGCTTCCCCCGGAATATCATAGTCTGTATAAGGGCCGGTAGGCGTGGCATAAATATCATCTTCAAACAGATAGGGACGGTTGCCCTGGGTCTGCAGCAGGATGTTATATCGTTCCTGCTGATCCTCCGTCAGTGCTGAAGCAGCGATTGCTGTCCCCAGCCCATTGTTCCTGAGGGTAACATTGAGAATATAATAGTTGTATTCCACCTCAACCTCATATTCTTCTTCCGAGGTTTCACCGGTTTCCGGATCGGTCACTGTATGAGTGTGCGTCTCCGTGCGTGTACGCACCTCCACTTCTTCCTCCAGTGTCAGCGTATACTGCCGGTCAAACAGTGCCTGTAAGGTTTCCTGAACCTCTGCTCTGGTATAATCTTCAAACAAAACAGTCAGGTAGGCAGTCAGCTCATAAGGATTGTGGTTGATCTCATCCAGCTGATACCGGTATTCATCATAACCGGGATGCGTGGATTCGATATTGTCAATCTCATTTTTCAGTGCGGCTTCCAGTGCCTTATAGTCCTCATTGGTTCCGGTAATGTCTTCATCTGTAGCGGTGAAGGAAGTTCCCAGCAAAGAGCCAGTACCGCCCTGCAGCATGGCAGAACAGGAAGAAAACGCCCCGGAAACCATCAGAAAAAGCAAAGCAAATACTAGGATAATAATCATGGCATGGGTATGCTGGACGGCAAATTTTTTGAGCCGTTCCAGCAGTGTTTTCGCTCCCTGAGCAGTTTTTTCGGTGCCTTTTGCCGCACCACCGGCAGCCTTAGAACCAGAGGCAACCCCCTGAGCAGCTTTTGCAGCATAATATTGCTTTTTAATTTCTTGGCGCTGCTTCCAACGAGAAATGGGATTGGATGCAATTTCCGGGTTGTCCGCTACCGCCTGCTGATAAAGGGCTTCCACATTTGCCTTGTCTGCTTTCCGGTCAAGTCGGGCTGCTTTCTGGTAGGCTTTCAGCTTATGACCGTACCGGACATTACTAACAGTCCGTGCAGCGCCTTCCGCAAATTCTTCGCTCTGATGTGCCGCCTGTACACCCACGTTGTCATCCTCGTTTTCCGCAATTTCATGGTGTACACGGCCAGCAAGCGTACCGGTCACCGCATGGGAAGCAGTGCGGCTGATACGGCTGCCGGGAGACACTACATCCACTGCTGAATCATCGAAGCGTAAATGCTCATTTACACCTGCTGTGCCAGCTTTCTGCTTGCCTTCCTTTTTGCCCACCGGTTTCTTCCGATCTAGTACTGCTTTCTTTCTTGCCTGACCGGCTACCTTTTGAGAAGTATCCGCATCTTTGGAATTATCCTTTTTGCCAAAGCGCAGCTGTTCCTTGCGGTCAGCTGCCTTATCTTTCTCATGCTTCAGCTTATTCTTTGTGGGCAGCCGGGCTTTTGCGGCATCCGCCTTATCCGCAGCCCGTTCCGCTTTCTTCGCCGCACGGGCAACCGGCTTATTCGCCAGTTCCTCTTCTTCAAACCGCAGGCGTGTGGTTTTATTCTTCATCCGACCGCACCCCCTTTCTGATCTCCCGAATCCGATCTTGAGCGATTTTCCAATATTCCTCTGAAATTTCCGTTCCGGTAAATTTTCGTCCAGATTGAATCGCAGCCAGCGCTGTACTTCCCGTTCCCATAAATCCATCGAATACCAAATCACCCGGATTACTGGATATTTGAATCAGCCACTGCAGACAGACTTCGTTTTTTACCGTTGGATGAAAGATTCCATTCTTTTTCTGCCATATGGAATGATGTGTGGCCTTCGGGTATTCTGAGCCAAACCAGCAGTCCGAAAACCGTGTCTTATACCGTTTGCTGGGTTGGCGTCCCTTGTGAAACATGGTGCCTTCTCTATTCCGGTTTTCCAGAAGCGTAGTTGAGTTAAAAATTCTCCGCCCTTTTTGACAGAAGATCACCCATTCTGCGCTGCTTGCATAACTTCCTTTCAGATCGCCAATCCCTCCAAGCGTTCCTTTTTCAATTACCAGGCAATTTTTGATGGTAAAGCCAGCTTCCTGCAGGCATTGAAAATGGTACGGATAGCAGTCAAAACGGGTAAAAAAATACGCATGGCTGTTCATGCGTAAAATGCGGTAGCTCTCCCTGGCAAATGCAGGATAATCAATCCCATCATCTCCCGGAAGCATAGCGTGCGGATTCTTCGCGAACTGATTGCTGTAATGGATGCCATAAGGGGGATCGGTCAAAATCAGGAAAACTGACTCGTCTGGAATCCCTTTCATAAAGGTCAGACAGTCCTCACAAAAAATTCTGTTCTCATAGTCCCTGGGAAAAATTCTCTCTTCATTTTTGAATGGCATCTTACGCCTCCCGTTCCATAACCTCCGACAGCTTCGATGTCATGATGCTGTACAGCTCCAGATCTGTCGGGAAGCGGTCAACGAAGGGCAGGATCACGTTTCCATAGAACAGAAGACCTTCGCCCTCACCGGAATGGGTTACATAGGAAAGCTGGTGGGGACTGATATTCAGCTGGTTCGCCAGAATCTGCCGGTCACCGGCGGCCTGGTTGAGCATGATAATAAAGTCAGAATTTTCAAAGATATTCTCCACCTCGCGGCTGGAGAGCAGGTCTTTGACGTTCTGCGTAATTCCGGTCGGAATCCCGCCCCATTTTCGGAAACGCTTCCAGATTTCTACGGAATAGGAAGCCGTCTGTTCCTCTTTCAAAAGAAGATGGAACTCATCCATATAGTAGCGAGTGGTTTTACCCTGTCCACGGTTCTTTGTCACCCGTCCCCAAACCTGATCCTGGACAATCAGCATCCCGATTTTTTTCAGCTGCTTTCCAAGCTCTTTGATGTCATAGCAGACGAACCGGTTTTCAATATCTACGTTCGTCCGGTGATTGAACAGGTTCAGAGAACCTTTGACGTAAATTTCCAGTGCAGTTGCCACATGGTGGGCTTCCTTTTCGTCCTGTGCCAAAAGTGCATTGTAGAGATCCTCCAGCAGTGGCATATTCTCCGGCACCGGATTTTCAAAGTAGGGCTGATAAATCTGGTGGACACAGCGGTCAATGACTGTCTTTTCCACCGGCTGCAGCCCTTCCTTGCCGCCCACAACCAATTCGCAGAGCGACAGAATAAAATCTGCCTTCAACGCAATGGGATTATCTTCCTCACTGTAATTGCTGTTGATGTCCATGGGGTTGATATACTGAGTGCTGGCAGGGCTGATTTTAATGACCTGACCGCCCATGCGCGTCACAAGGGGTGTGTACTCGCTTTCAGGATCACACACGATGATGTCATCATCCGTGGCAAGAAAAGCATTGGTGATCTCACGCTTTGCCGAAAAACTCTTTCCGGAGCCAGGGGTGCCGAGAATCAGACCGTTGGGCGTTTTCAGTTTCTTCCGGTCAACCATAATTAGATTGTTGGAAAGCGCGTTCAGGCCATAATACAGCGCCTCCGGGCTGTCCTGAAACAGCTCCTGAGTGGTAAACGGAATAAAGATAGCCGTGGAGCTGGTAGTCAGCGCACGCTGAATCTCAATCAGGTTCTGTGCCAGCGGGAGACTGCTCATAAGCCCCTGTTCCTGCTGGAAGTCCAGGCGGCACAGATTACAGTTGTGCTTTTGTGCAATGCTGGATGCCTGGAACACATTGGTTTCCAGCTCCTGCAGCGTTTTTCCGGTGTTCATCACCAGAAAAGTAATCAGGAACATTCGCTCATTCTGGCTCTGCAATTCCTTCAAAAGCGCCTTTGCGTCCTTCCCGTAGGTAGCCAGATCGGAGGGGATGATGTCGATGTCATACCCCGAACGAACCGCTTTTTTCTGTTCCTCGATCTTGCTGCGATCCAGTTCTGTGATCGTGCGCTTAATGGTCTTAATGGCCTTATTCTGGTCTACGGACTGAATGTGCACTGTTACAATCTCGCTGGATTCCATATCCAGAAAATCCTTCAGCAGCTGGTCGCTGAGATCAGAGGCAGTAATGGAGAGAAAACTCATAGTCCCATAAAGCGATCCCATCTGGAACGTCTTTCCACCGGGAAAAGAAAAGCTGCTGGGCGCAATAAAATCCTTTACCGATAATCCCGATGCAGGAAGCCACTTCCAGTCGAAATAGAACTTGTCATGGTCGCCCATGTGGAACATGGCGTGCATCAGGTGCAGCCGCTCCTTACCATTTAATGTCCGGGCAGAAACGCCCAGGCGTCGGAAGTTGTTGAGCAGGTCTGTCTGAACGTGCTCCAGCCGGGGCTTTGCCTGCTTCATGGATTCCGCTTCAATGCCGAAGGTCAGATATTTGGTTTTGGTCAGCCCGTTGTTGCCACGTTCCAGCTGCTGACGGAGCATCTGGCTGTATTCCTGGCGTACATCATCGAAGCCATCCTGCCGGGGCTGAATCTGAATCCGGCGTTCAAAGCTTTCCATATCAGTAGCCATATTCATAAAGGACAACTCAAAGTGGATGGAGCTGTCAAAGAAGTTCAGGAAGCCGCACCATTCCTCAAAAATGGAAGTTTTGTCCTCCTGCTGAGCCAGCTGGTAGTTGATGTCCTGAAACTGAATGGTTTTCGTGTAATAACGGTCACTGACCCGACAGATGCCGTCCGGGAACATCCGCTGAAACGGGATGGACTGCTGTGCCGTGCGGGGAATGCCATCATCCCGCTTCGCCTTTTCAATGACAGAGCGAATCTGCTTTTTCTCACGCTTTGTCAGTGTGTCCGGCAGAGCCATTCCGCTGGGTTCTGTCTGTTTTTTTCTGCTTTTCAGAGCAAACAATACGCTGTACCTCCTGTTCTGCCCATGCCTGCCGCATCAACACCGCATAGTAATTGTTGGTCTGATAGGGGCGGACTTTCGGGCGAATAAATTTTGCTTCGATAAACTGCTTCGCAATGACTTCCAGCGGCTGGCCGTGTTTCTCATACATCCCCAGAAAGAACATGGGGAGCATGATAATCATCATGCCGATGGCGGCAAGAGACACATTGCCTGACTGCTTTAACAGGAAGAAAGCCGGAACGCCCACCAGCGCACCGGCTCCAAAGCAGAGAAGCTGTCGTTTTGTCAGATTGAATAATACTTTTGATTTCACCCGTGTAAGGTCACGGGGAACCGAGATATAAGCTGCCAATTTGAATCCCTCCTAGTCTAGTGAGCGGAAAACACTCCCTTAGCGAGAGCGCCGGTCTTAAATAAAGTAAAGCACAACAGTACCGTGTAACCGACTACGCCCCAGATTGACGCAATCACGTCATCGCTGAAAGAGATTCCCTGAATCAGTACCGCATAAATTCCGACACAGATCAGAATCAGAAATCCCTGAAAACCAAGCGCCAGAAGCGAGCGCAGATAATTCTGCCCCACCTGGCTTTGCTCCCGGTTGCCGAATGTGGCAAAGGGAATCGGTGCAAGGCTCACGGCCAAATAAATTTCTATCATCCGGCCATACACGATAATGAAGATGATGATGCTCAACGCCCACATGGTGACATTGAGCAGGAAAGACTGGAGGAAAAGGCCAATCAACGGGCCAATGTCCATCTCCATCAGGGTTTCTTCCAGAGTATCCAAAGCCGCTCCATCAACAGCAGTGGTGTCTGAAATCAATCCACCTGCTCCGTTAATCACATTCTGGCAGACATCAAACACCGCCATGGTGATATTAAAGCAGTTGGTGATCAGCATAACTGCCACAAAGGTCTTGAAAACCCACTTGAAGAAAATCCAGGTTTCAAAATTAGCAAGATTGTTGTGATCGATAATCATCTGGATCAGTTCGTAACAGGCAATAATCGTAAGGATAATGCCTGCAATCGGGATAATGACAGATTCCGACACATTCCGAATCATAGAGAAGACCCCCGGCGAGAAATTCGCCGGGGATGTTCCCACCTGCGTCGCAACATCGCCAACCTGCTGGTTGACTGCATCAAACATCCCGGACAGATGATCCATAATCCCACCGACCAGCACTTCTTTCAGCCATTCGGTAATCGATTCCCAGATAAAATCCATCCGGCTGCGACCTCCTTTCTGCCCGTCCCGCATTATGCGGGACAGGGTGAGGATTTACAGGGTTTCCGATTAACCGAACAGACCGGACAGGAGCGGAACGAGAGTGATGCCGATCAGGGCAACGCCGCCGCCAGCCATGAGCTGCTTCATGCCCTGGCTTTTTGCACCTGGATTGTCGTTTCCATAACCTTCCAGAAGGTTAATCGCGCCCCAAATACCAAGGCCAGCACCGAGAGCAACAACGAGGGTCTGGAGAACGGTAATCGCTTCATTAAAGAAATCCATACAAAATACCTTCGACCGAAGTATATCGGGAGATTGTCTGTAATAGGAATCCGCACAGCAAAGACAGAAAGCAAAAGCCGCTGGTATTCTTCCTTCCAACGGCTCCCGGCTTCGGTCTTTCCTTTCTTAATTTAATATTGTGATTTCTGCATTCTGTCTTTGCAGGCGGAGAGATCACCTGAATGTGAACTTGTACATTAGAACCAGATAAATTTCTCTGCTTACCGCAGTCGGCCTGTTCTTTGTGCAATCAGGGATTCAGGGCATAAATAAAAAGCCTGTCATTCCAGACAGACTTGCGTTACAAAGCGTCAGCATCCACGACCGTAAAGACATCGTTCTTTTTCAACTTCATTTTCCTGCTCAGGAATTTCTCAATGTCGAAGGTGTTGCGCTTATCAAAATCGGACGTGTATTTGTAGTTCGGATGCTGGGTCAGATCATATTTATCGGACAAAAATGGCCGGACACCGCGCAGCTGAAGGATGCACTTGCCGCCGTCCAATACGGCAAGCTCATCGATGGAAGCGAGATCATGACCGGTCTTTTGATAATTTGTGCCGTATGACGGGCTGTTGCCTCTGGTATCGGAAGTGTTGAACATATCAATCGTTTCCTTACCCAGGGCGGCATTCAGTTCTTTCAGTGTTGTCGGCTCAGAGCCACCCAGGAAAATCTGCGAATCCATATTGCCAACAATCGTATCCGCATTGTCCTTGTAAATGGCTTTCAGCTGGCTTTTTGCCTGCAGCACCAGACAGGCAGAGATTTCCCGGCTTCGGATGGTTGCTACCAGCTTCTCCAAGTTGGGGATCTGCCCAATATTGGCTGCCTCATCAATCAAACAGCGCACATGAACCGGGAGCCGACCTCCATACACATCATCCGCTTTTTCACAAAGCAGATTAAATAACTGTGTGTACACCATCGAAATCAAAAAATTGAAGGTACTGTCCGTATCGCTCATGATTAAGAACAACGCTGTTTTTCGATCTCCAAGGGTATCCAGCTGCAGCTCATCGTAGGCAGTGATTTCTCGCAATTCCTGAATGTCGAATGGAGCCAATCTGGCACCGCAGGAAATCAGGATCGACTTTGCGGTTTTGCCAGCGGCTAATTTAAAGAGTCGGTATTGGCGAACCGCAAAGGAATCCGGCTTCTTTCGTTCCAGTGCCTCGAACATCAAATCTACCGGATTCTGAAATTCTTCATCATCCTCCCGGACTTCCATCGCATTCAGAAATGTCAGCAATGTAGCAAAATTCTGTTCCTCCACCGGAGCCTCGTAATGGATATAGGCGATCAGCGCCGTATAGAGCAGCTTCTCCGATTTTTCCCAGAACTCGTCACCGCTTTTTCCGTCCCCCTTCGTATTTGCCATCAAAGTTGTCACCAGCTTCAAAATATCCTTCTCGCTATGCACATAGGCGAACGGATTGTATCGCATGGATTTTTTGAAGTTGATGGTGTTAAAAATCTTGATCCGATACCCGTGTTTTAACAATGCGTTTCCGCATTCGCAGACGATCTGGCCCTTCGGATCGGTGACTACAAAGGAAGTCGGATACTCTTTGGAGTTACACTGGAGAAGATTGGGCTTTATCCAGAACCTGGTCTTACCGGAGCCGGAGCCACCTACAATTAAGACGTTCTTATTACGGGCATTCTTTGGATTTACAGGGCGGTTCGACAGCATCAGGCGTTCCGTCTTTGTCAGGATAATATTGTCCTCAAACTTCGGAGCCACGAACGGCTCAATATCTTTGACTGTGCCCCAGCGGGCCGAACCATACTCCATATTGTGGCGATACTTCTTAGCATTTTTCCCTTTCAGATAAACTGCCAGCCGGACACATCCTCCGGCAAACAGCCCGACCAGCAAATCGGAAGGGTAGCAGCTGGGCATCGGATTGGTAAAAGCTTGACCGACTGTGGGGAAGAACGCCAACAATTTCGCAGAAATATCCGTTCCTTCTGCCAGACGCCATGCTTCTCCAAGATTGGTAGCAAGCAGCCCAAGGATCAGATACGGGATATTCAGAATTACCAGGCGTTTGATTTCTTTCTTACTCATAAATCACGCTCCTGTTTCTTCTGCCGTACCTTCGCAGGCATGGAAGCCACCAACTGCTTCAGTTTGTTCAGCTGCTTGAGCACGCTCGGTTTCTTTTGCTTTTGCAGCAGAGAAGCGGAGTATTCCTTAAACGCAGCCGTCATGGCGTCCCCATCCCTGGCTTTGAAGAATACCAGATACCGGGGCGGCGTCTGGGACGGATCTTTCGTAATGGCATAATCAATGCCATACTTGTCCAGAAACCGCTTAAAGCCTTTGATGTCTGTTTTTTCAATCTCAATATTGGTGGCACCCTGATTTTGCCCTAATAGCTGATCAATGGTCTGCTCACCTACGGGCTTTTCGTTTTCAGCAGTCAGCTTCTTTGCTTTTACATTGCGTCGGTGCTGCATATATTTCCGAAAGGCCGCAAGCAGCGCCCGACCGCTCAGCTTTGTCGTGCTGATCGCCAGATTCAGTGTCCTGTTTTCTACTTCCTCCTGCAATAGACCACCTCCTTAACCCGAACACGGAATCGGGGAAAATGAAAGATGCCGGATCAGGTAGAAAAACTACCATTCCGGCATCAACGAATCTGTTCTTTTTTATCGTAATGCAAGTGTCCCTGCACTACACGGGCATGGCTTAAAATCTTGATGTGACCTTTTTCCTGATTTTCGAGGGATTTTCGATACCCTTCATCCGTTAAAAACAAACGGGTTCGCTCACCTTGCCATCCAACAGGAGAATCTTTTGTCAGAACATCAAAGATAATCATATGGCGGGTATTGTCAGCAAAGCGCTCCAGTGCCATATACTCATGTCCGTGATACTCCTTTGCGCCAGCTTTCAGACGCATTTCTTCTATCAGTTCACCAATCGTTTTTCCGTTACTCATGCACATCTCCTTCCGATTGCGTCAGCGTAATACTGCAATCCACCTCGTTTCCCCAGACATCCCAGCCGGGAGACGTTTCCCTTGCGAATAACTCAATGCGCGGTACATCACCCACCAGCGTAACCGCCAGATCGCGAACAATATCCGGCTTTTTGCTGTGCCGCTCTCTGGGACTAATAATCAGCTGAGAAATACCGGCGCATTGACGTTTTGGTTTCCCTCTGACTGCCAGCAAACATATCTCAGCATTACTGCGTGTCCACCAGCCAAGGCCGAGAAAAAAGCCATTTCCGGATGGATTTGTCTTTACCCATACAAAGCCAACGGTCTTGTACTGGAAACCCCATGCTTCAATCAGACGAAGGGCTTCCGGGAGCTTCGGAAAGGTTGCCCACAGAAGCAATACACAATTATCTGCTGCGATTTCTGCAACGGGAAGCTGATATAGTTCCTCATCTGACATTGTAGCGTAATGGTTAATTGCGGCTCCCTGTACCTTGCCGCTGCGGTAACGCCAAGGCGGATCGGCATAAATCAGTTCATATTTCTTCATACCTCACCATTCAGCAAAAGTGCCGGAAACTCCTGCCCGTCGGCACAAAGGATAACCGTGCGACGTGCAACCATGCGCTGTATATCATAAATATCCTCTGCCGTTACAGAAACGTCCTCACCGTCACCGTCCACATCATAGAAGATAGCAGGGCCGACCAGATATTTCCTACCATCCAGCACCAGAACCTGCCGTTCATCATAACTCATAAGCAAATCACAGTCCGGAACCTGGATCACGGAATCATCCGTGCCGAAGCATTTCAGCACATCAAAACATTCGGTGACATCCCTCACCTGGATACCTTTCCCTGGAAGCGCAGCGACCATCAGAATGTAATCGCTGTCTGTTGAACTGCTGTGCAGATCGGTAGCTTTCAGGCAGTGCCGGATTCCATCTAGCATTTCTCCGATACCTGCCACCAGCAAGTCCACATCTACATCCACAGCATTGGCTTTACCATTCATTTCATTTTTGTTGAGCATATTTGTTCTCCTTTACCTTGACTGATCCCGCTGTCTCTTTTTCTGCCATTGTTCCAACAGGCGGATAATCGTATCTTGCATTTGCTTTGGAGTATAAGAGCGCGGGAAATACTTGCGGAGTACGTCATTCTTAAGCGTGACCGTATCCAATTCGCTCTTTTTCTCTTCATTCATAATCGTGTTCATAGCTTCCTGGGTACACATCCCTGCCTGACTGAGCTTTTTAATCCGCTGTGCCTGAGACAACGATGGAGTGGACTGTCCGTAATCCATAGCTTCCAGGAAACCTTTCTGTTCCTCTTTTTTTAGAAAAGACAATTCCACCGCCGGGTTGAATGCGATTTCTTTACGATCCACCATATCCAGAAGCTCCGGGATCAGATTGGTCAAATTGATAAATCGTTGAACCTGACGGGCGCTTTCACCGGTTTGCTCAGCAATGAGCTCTCTGGATTCTTTACCGTCAGACTTCCGGCCAAGTTGGCCGGAAGTTAAATCCGTCCGTTCTCCCTGATGCTTCATCGCCTCCATCTTCATCTTGTAAGCAAACGCACGCTCACTGGGGAGAAGCGTCTCCCTTTGAAGATTGGAGTCCACCATTGCGATGGTTGCGGTATCATCATCCATTTGCCGGATAATCACCGGCATGGTTTCAAGCCCGGCAAGCTCAGATGCCCTCATGCGCCGATGGCCTGCCACTAATTCATATCCGCCCTCCGAACGGGGGCGGGCAAGCGCAGGAGCTAATACGCCAAATTGTGCCACGCTTTCTACTGTGCGTTGCATGGCTTCATCATCCACCACCCGGAAAGGGTGATTTTTGAACGGATGTAATTCAGAGAGTGGAATCTCCTGAACCCGTTCAGACTTTTTTACAGGCATTCATAAAACCCTCTCTTTCCCGGCTGTACAGCCGTTTTTCTACTAGGAGAACAGTACCTCCTTGACCAGTTCCTGCTTCGATTTTCCAATCGCAGTGCGCCGGTCTAGCCCCGGAACGTGTACAGGCGTACACATCTCCAGTATCCGGCTGTAAATTCTGGCGTGTGCCACATCTTCAGGATTACGGAGCTGGCTGATTGTCAGGTTTGTTGTGATAATCAATGGAAGTCCCGCTTTATAGCGCTCATCAACAACAGCGTAAACCTGTTCCAGCGCATACTCGGTATTCCGCTCAATTCCAAGATCATCAATAATCAGCAGAGAGAAGCGGTTGAAAGAAGCAATATAGCGGTACCGCTCATCCGAATACATGGCACCCATCTGGTTTAGGATTTTGGAAAAATTGGTCATCAGGACAGGAACACCTTTTTCCAACAATGCATTAGCAATACAGGCGGCCAGGAATGATTTTCCTGTTCCAACATCGCCCCAAAGCAATAGGCCAAGGTTTTCCGCTTTGACCTTCTTCCAATTCTCCGCATATCGCTTCGCCATCTGGACGCTGGGAGTATCTGTCGCTGACGCAAATGTCCAATCCTGAAGATGTCGCTCCTGAATGCCTGTCGCTTTCAGACGACGGACATAAAGCAACTGTTCTTCCTCCTTCATGCGCTGTTCCTGCCGTTCCCGTTCTTCCTTCTGGCATTTGCAGATGCAGGGCATGATCCTTTCTCTGCCCTCAAATGTGATCCGGCATTGAACCGGCGTATGACATTTCCCGCAATAGATAAGTCCATCTTCGCCGCGATATTGCTCCAGTCCAGGTTCTTTCTGAACCTGAATATGATCCATAAAATCAAACATTGTATTCATAAACTTTCTCCCTCCTTGTACCGGTAGTTATCATGGCTGTAGGCGGGCAGTTTGGACTGTTTGGAATCTCGTCTTGCCCAACTACGGATGGTAGCCAAATGATTTTTATAGCGCCTTCCGCTGGAAGCCATATATTCCGACAATCGTTCAATGCGGCTCTGATAGTCTGCTGGAAACTCAGTTTGGAGTTTTTGCAATTCTTCGTCCGAAAGAAGTACATTCTGATACATTCCGTACCGATGACGAGAGGGTTGTGATACTGTTTTTTCCTTCTCATCCGTACTTAATTGTTCTTTACTTGATCCTTCTTTACTTCTTTGTGCGGGAGTTATCGTATCCGGCGGAACCGTATCCGGGCTTACCGTATCCGGTTTTTCCGTACACGGTGAATCCATACACGGTTGTACTCTCGGCTTTTCAAAAATCACATATTCCGTCTGTCCCAAGCGGCCGTTCGGTTGACGAAACTGATGGCGTTCCAGATAGCCATGTGTTTCCAGCTCTTTCAGCGCGGTGAGAATACCGTCTACACCTTCCAAGGAGATTGCCGCAAGTCCTCTCACAGAGTAGTGCCATGTATCCGGCAGGCTGAGAAGCATGGAAAGAAGCCCCTTTGCTTTCAGACTTAGGGACTGATCTCGCAGATGGTAGTTACACATAGTTGTGTAGTTGGCGTTTTTCTCTACCCGGAAAACTGCCATCTCAACCACCTCCTTACGGCGCTGTACTCGTTAGAAACATTTTCTTCACTTCACACAACCTCCTTGCATTGCATAGTTTCTGCTTCTGCCAGTAGCGGCAGAAACAAAAAAGAGCGGTTACCCGCCAGCCAGGATTTTTCCTGACGGCAGATAACCGCTCTATGTTCAAATATTATTCTTTTCTGATCTGGCATTTCCTCCGTTACGCTGCCATCGGCGCAGATTGCATTATATGATTGAAATTCTCTTTGTTTCGGGTCAAAAACAAATAGAACCAGCCACAAAGCCTTGATTTTCAAGGTCTTTCTGTGTTGGTTCTATTATTACACAGTCATCCTTGATAATGACCCTTTTTACTAAACCAGCCCGCACATCAGCTACCATTCTTTGAAAATCAGGGCGGTCAAATAATGAGGTGTGATAGCGATAGCGGCAAAAAGCTAATAAAATCAATGGTTTTGCGGACAGCGGATAGACAGGGAATGTGTTAAAAACTGAATACGCACACAAACGGCGTTACCTTAACCCCTTTGGGGGAGAAAGTAACGCCGTTTTTTTATGCCCGCAGGAAAGGAGGTGCAGCCGGAATGTATTTCACAAAGGGCAAGCAGCGGGCGTTTGAATTGCTCATGCAGCAGAAGCCGGGATTTGACCGCTATCAATCCGGTTGTGCCGGAGATGATGAAGATTGCGGCACTTGCCGTTTCTACCGCCCCGGGTGGAAATATGAGTTTTGCGTTTTCAAAGAGTGTCCCTATTGCCCCGGCAAAAGGACGCGGAAAACGCACGCCAGCATGGACAAATAGACGGGCAAAAGCCCTTGTGCCATGCGGCTTTGCAGACGCGAAAACGGCAAAGGGCATATTGCAATACCAAAACAGCCGAAAACGGCTTTCTAATTGTCCACGCATACCAAGAGAGGAAGTGAGGAAATATGGCAGTTTTCAGAGTGGAGCGAAATACGGGATATACCGTTATGAGCAACCACCACTTGCGAAACAAGGAATTGTCCTTAAAGGCAAAGGGCTTGTTGTCGCAAATGCTTTCGCTGCCCGAAGATTGGGATTATACCCTTGCGGGCTTATCCCATATCAACCGGGAGAAGATCGACGCAATCCGCGAAGCGGTCAAAGAACTTGAAAAAGCCGGATATATCGTCCGCAGCCGGGAACGCGACGAGAAAGGACGTTTGCGCGGTGCGGATTATGTCATATACGAGCAGCCGCAGCCCAAAGAGCCGGAAGCAGCTACCAGCAGCGAACAGCCGCCTACATCGGATTTACCTACATTGGAAAATCCAACATTGGATAATCCAACGTTGGAAAAACCTACGTTGGAAAAACCTACGTTGGAAAATCCAACGCAATTAAATAAAGATATATCAAGTAAAGAACAATCAATTACTGATTTATCAAGTACCCATTCCATTCCTTTCCATTCCCTAAATCCCTTGCCTTATGAGCAGGACGAAGCGGCTACGCCGCCGGAAAGGAAAAGAACGGAAGCGAAAACAAACAGCGCAATAGAGATTTATCGGGAAATCATCAAAGACAACATCGACTATGACATTCTCATTCAAGACCCCAAAATGGATAAAGACCGTTTGGACGAGATTGTAGAAATCATGCTGGAAACCGTCTGCACAGCCCGAAAGACAATCCGTATCGCCGGGGACGACTACCCCGCCGAACTTGTCAAATCAAAGTTTATGAAGCTGAATAGCAGCCACGTTGAGTTTGTTTTGGACTGCATGAGGGAGAACACAACCAAAATCCGCAACATCAAGCAGTATCTAAAAGCGGTGCTGTTCAACGCACCGAGTACCATTGACAGCTACTATACCGCCCTTGTCAATCACGACTTATACGGCGGCGAATGAGCATAGCCGCACTTTACCGGGAAAGGAGTTGATACCTTGCAGGAGGAAGTAACCCAAAAAACGATTGCCCTATCCGTCAATGTGGGAAAAGGCGCGGCAAGGCTTACCGAACAGGCGTTGCAGAAAGCAATCAAGAAGTTTTTGGAGCAGAAAAGCAAAGCCCCGCATGGGAAACAGACCATGCGGCAGCTTATGAAGCAAAATGCGGGTGTTTCCAACATCGAGATCACCGACAGCAATATCAAAGCCTTTGAGAGTACCGCGAAGAAGTACAACATAGATTTTTCGCTGAAAAAGGTTAAGGGCGAACAGACCCGTTACCTTGTGTTTTTCAAAGGCAGGGACGCGGACGTTATGACCGCAGCGTTTCAAGAGTTTTCCGCAAAGAAGCTGAACAGGGATAAAAAGCCCTCTATCCGCAAAGCCCTTGCCGCAGCAAAGGACAAGGCGAAGCAGCTTAACGCCGCCCGCGACAAGGTAAAGAAAATAGACAGGGGGCGCGAGATATGAAGCAGATGAACTACAAAAAGTTGATAATCCCGAATATCCCCTATGTGTTCTTTGTCTATCTCTTTGATAAGGTGGGACAGGCGGTGCGGCTTGCCCCCGGCGCGGATATTTCCGAAAAGATACTCAATATCACACAGGGATTTTCCGAAGCGTTTTCAAATGCCTTGCCGAGCGTTCACCCGTTGGATTTGCTTATCGGCATTGTCGGCGCGGTGGTTATCCGTCTGATTGTCTATGTCAAAGGGAAAAACGCAAAGAAATACCGCAAGGGCGCAGAATACGGCAGCGCACGTTGGAGTGCATAATCTTAAGTGTAAAGGAACTCTACATGGACGCACAGGAGGATATGCACATGAATGATTACAACAAAATCACAGCCCTTTACTCCCGTCTTTCCGTAGGGGACGAGGACAGGGACGGCGGCGAGAGCAACAGCATACAGAACCAGAAAATCTTTTTGGAGAACTACGCCAGAGGGCAGCGGCTGACGAATATCCGGCACTACATCGACGACGATGAAAGCGGCAGATTTTTTGACCGTTCTGCCTACTCCCGCATGATGGAGGACGTTGAAAACGGGAAAATCGGCGTTTGCATTATGAAAGACCTTACCCGCTGGGGGCGCGACTATCTCCAAGTCGGCAACGCTATGGAGATATTCAGACGGAACAACGTGCGTTTTATCGCGGTCAACAACGGCATTGACAGCGAGAAGCCCGACACATTGGAGTTTGCGCCCTTTATCAACATCATGTCGGAGTGGTACGCAAAGGACATCAGCAAGAAAGTGAAAACGGGCATTAAGACCAAAGGCATGAGCGGAAAGCCGATTGCCACCGAAGCCCCCTACGGCTATGTCAAAGACCCGGACAACAAGGATTTTTGGATAATCGACGAGGAAGCCGCCGAGGTTGTGCGCCTTATTTTCCGTTTGTTTATCGGCGGGAAGAACCGCAACCAAATCGCCGTATATCTGAAAAACGAGCAAATCCCTACCCCCACTTTCTACATGAAAGACCGGGGACGGGGAACGTGTAAAAACAAGGCGCTCAATGAGGATAACCGCTACAAGTGGAACAAAGCCACCTTGACCCATATCCTTACGCGGCAGGAGTATTGCGGCGATGTAGTCAACTTCAAGACTACAAAGCATTTCCGGGACAAGCGGAACCACTATGTAGACCGGAGCCAATGGCAGATAACCGAAAATGTGCATGAGCCGATTATTGACCGCGCCGACTTTGAAACCGCACAGCGGATTTTGGAAAACGCGCCCGTCAGACGCCCCAACGGGGACGGGGAAATCCACCCTTTGTCGGGCTTGCTTTTCTGTAAGGATTGCGGCGCAAAAATGCACATCCGCATAGATTACAGAAACGGCGGCAAGCGGCACGTTGCCTATTGCAGCGAGTACCACAAGGGGAAAGCCAAAAACCCCAAGTGCCATTCCCCACACATCATTGACGCTGACTTGCTTATGCAGACCGTCGCGGAAGTGCTGAAGAAAATCGAGGACTACTCTATCAGCAACCGGGCGGAGTTTGAAGCCTTAGTGAAAAAGAGCCTTGCCATGCAGCAGACCGACCAGACCAAGAAACAGCAGAAACGTATCCCGCAAATCACGACACGCCTTGAACAGATTGACAAGGTGCTGAATAAGCTCTATGAGGACAACGCCCTCGGCACTATCCCGCAAGACCGCTATGAGCAAATGTCGCAGAAGTATTCGGAAGAATACTACACACTGAAAACGGAGCTTGCGGGACTCCAAGAGCAGCTATCCGCTTATGAGAACGCGGGAGGGCGGGCGCAGAAGTTTTTGAAGCTGACGGAACGCCATGCCGCCTTTACCGACCTCACCCCCGCCATTCTCAACGAGTTTATCAGCAGGATTGAAGTGCATGAGCGCGACCAGAAAAGGGCGAGATACGCAATCCAGCACATCAGCATATATTTCAACTATATCGGCAGGTTTGAGAACGAAGTAACGCAGCTTGCAGAGCCGACCGAGCAGGAAATCCGGCAAATGCGGGAGGAAATCGAAGAAGCCAAAAAGAAAAAGAGCCGCGCCTACCACCGGCAGTATTCAAGGGAGTACCGGGCGCGAAACCTTGAAAAGCAGCGGGAGTATGACCGTATCAAGGCGCGGGAATACCGGGCAAGGAGAAAGGCGCAGACCGCCGCCGCACAGCCCGCACAGTAAAACAGAATAACCGACAGCCGAGAGGGGATTTTCCAACTACGGGGAATCCCCTTTTTCGCGCCCGGAGAAAGGAGCCGACTATGGCAGAACAGAACGGGACGCCCACCGAACCCCGGAACCCCGACAGTATCATCACGACGCAGAGGAACGGGCAGACCATTGTTGCGGAGTTATTTTTCAATCACAGCAGCACAGAAACATTCCGCGACAAGCTGCTCAAGACGATACTTGCCGACAGTTCGCGTTTATCCGCGTCTGACGGTCAAGAGCCGGAAAAAACAGAAATCTTGCGATAACAGCCGCCCCGACGAACCATTCCCCGTCCGGGCGGTTTTTATCGTCAAAAACGCCGTTTTCTCCAAGTCAAGAGCCGGAGAAAACACCCGAAAAATGCCCCTGTTGCGTAACAGGGGCGCAGAAAGGAGCTTGCATGAGAACAGGGCTTACCAAGCAGGAAAAGACCACTGATATTTGGTTTGACGAGAAAGACCCCCTTATCCATATCCGCACCCACAACACCGCCTTGAAAAAGCGTCTGCTTGCATACAGCCGCCGTTATCCGGCGATCTGCCAGCAGACCGACGCAGACCCGGAAACGGGCTGCATGGAGTTTGATATTGAGAAAGGCCGCTTCTCTTTCCGTCTGACCGCCCCATACAGTGAGGAACGCCGGGAAGCAGCGCGGCGGTTTGCCAGAGAGAGCAACGCCGCCGACAGGCTGAAATAGAGTGGAAATGTTCATAGTTTTGTGCTATACTTTTTCTAAAAGCAGAGTAATACTGCGGAATTGATTGGAGGACAACACAATGGTTACATTTATGAGATTAAGATAAAACCGCGAGTTATGTTGCGGTTATCCGTACTGCATAACTCGCTTATTGAAGCAGAGATGTAATTACGGAGGAAAAACAAATGAATAATAATTTATCACGCTTTGCAGACAGCAAGGTTTATTTTCAATGCCCAATTTGCACAAAATCAATGGATATACAAGGCAATAGCCTAATTTGTAGACATGGACATTGCTTTGATATTTCAAGATATGGGTATGTAAATTTGTTGTTAAAATCATCGCCCAAAACCAACTACAGCAAGCGGTCTTTTGACAACCGGCACCAAATTTTGGAGTATGGCATGTATGATGTTGTGTTGGAGAAAATCATACAGTTTATTTCTGATACGCCATCTATAAGAAACATTTTAGATGTTGGTTGCGGCGAGGGTTTCTATGCAAGGCAGATACAGCAAAGAACAGAACGAAACATCTTTGCTTTTGACTTGTCAAGGGAGGCAATACAGATTGCATCAAAAAAAGACAAGCGCAAAGCAGTGAAGTGGTTTGTTACTGACTTATCAAAAATCCCTTTGAAAGACGGAAGTATGGATTGTATTTTAGACATATTTTCGCCTGCACACTACAAAGAATTTCAGCGATTGCTATCTCCTAACGGATATGTTGTGAAAGTAATTCCTACGAAAAATCATTTGAGGGAAATCAGGACTAAAGTGCAAGCACACTTGAAAAATCCAGATTATTCAAATGAGTCTGTCGTTGAATATTTTGAGAAATATCTTAAAACCATTTCAAGAGAAACGGTTTCAGCCACCGTACAGTTGTCATCAGAACAAAGAATGTCGTTTATTGAAATGACGCCGCTTCTCTTTTGCGTTGAAAAAGATTGCGTTGATTGGTGTACTCTCACACATTTGACAATCGAAGCTGATGTTTTAATAGGAATGTATTAAAGGGCGTATTGATATTTAATATTCCCATTTATTGAGCAGAACGGAGTAAACCAAACACCCTAATCAAAAGGACAGCCGAGGAAATCGACTGTCCTTTTTCTATGCCGACAGGTAGAAAGGAGTGACCACCCATGACGAAACCGAGAGAAAAAAACCGCGAGGAATTGCAAGCCGAGATTGAGGACGGGAAGAAGAAAATCCGGCAGCTTGAAAATCGGGAAAAGGTGTTGCGGCAAAAGTTATCCCAAGAGGAACGCAGGACGCGTAGCCATCGGCTGATCGTCCGGGGTGCGGTCTTTGAGAGCATTGTGCCAGAAGCCAAGACCATGACCGACGAGGAAGCCGCCGCCTTTCTCCGGCTTGCCTTGACGAGCGAGGAAGCGCGGGCTTATCTGAAAAAACGCACCAAGGGCGGGAAAAGCGAATAATCCCTTTGGCACAAAGGGCACAAAGGGCGCACTTATACACCCTTGCGGGCGTGTGCGCTCTGCCGAGGGCTTTATCTCCGCACAGGGAACTTTCCCCGCGCTCCGATATGGCGGCTTTGCCGCAACAAGGGGCTGCACCCCTTGCGCCGCTTCGCGGCTATCCCTGCACACCCACAAAAACAGTACACCCGCCCCGGCGTCTGTACTATTTTTGCGGGTTTTATTATCCTATCCGGGAGGTGATACCCATAGCCATTTACCATTGTAACATCGGCATTGTGAGCCGAGGAAAAGGCAAGTCAGCCGTTGCCGCAGCCGCCTATCGAAGCGGCGAGAAAATCACAAACGAGTGGGACGGAATGACCCATGACTACACCCGCAAGCGCGGCGTTGTCCATACGGAAATCCTATTGCCGCCCCATGCCCCGCCCTCTTTCTCTGACCGCGCTACCCTATGGAACAGCGTGGAGCTTTACGAGAAAGCCGGGAACGCCCAGCTTGCCAGAGAGATTGACGCAGCACTCCCCATAGAATTATCCAGAGAGGAACAGATCCGGCTCGTCCGGGAATACTGTTCCTCTCAATTTGTTTCCAGAGGAATGTGCGTTGATTTTGCCATTCACGACACCGGCAGCGGCAACCCCCATTGTCATATCATGCTTACTATGCGCCCCCTTGACGAGCGCGGCGCATGGGCGGCGAAGTCCAAAAAGGAATATGACATTGACGAGAACGGCGAGCGCATACGCTTACCAAGCGGCAGATACAAGACACACAAAGTTGACCTCACAGGCTGGAACGACAAGGGCAACGCGCTTTTATGGCGCAAGGCATGGGCGGATATTTCAAATGCCTACCTTGAACGCGCCGGACGCCCGGAGCGTATCGACCACCGCAGTAACGCCGAGCGCGGCATTGACGAGCTGCCTACCGTCCACATGGGCGTAGCGGCTTGTCAAATGGAGAAGAAAGGCATAGCCACCGAGAAAGGCGAGCTGAACCGGAATATCCAAAAGGCAAACCGCCTTATCCGGGAAATCCGGGCGCAGATTGGAAAGCTCAAAGAATGGATTGGCGAACTGTTCAAGGCGCGGGAAAACGCCCCGGAGCAGCCCCCGCAATCCCCCGGCCTTGCAAATCTGCTGATGAAGTATTTAAGCGTTCAGAGAGAAAAGAGCCGGAAGTATTCGCAAAGTTGGCAAAGGCAGCACGCCGCCGATGAACTGAAAACCGTTGCAAAGGCAGTAGGCTATCTTTCCGAGCATGGCATTTCCACCCTTGCGGAGCTGGACGCTACCCTTTCCTCTGTCAGCGACCAAGCCGACGCTATCCGGGCGGGCATGAAAACCGCCGAGAAGCGCATGAAAGAATTACAAAAGCTGATTGAATACGGGAAGAACTACACCGAGTACAAGCCCATTCACGACGAGCTGAAAAAGCTGAAAAATGGCTGGACGAGCAAGCGCGACAAGTACGAGGAAGCCCACCGCGCCGAGCTTACGCTATGGAACGCAGCGAGCCGCTATCTCCATGCAAATCTGCCGAAAGGGACAAAGAGCTTGCCTATCGCTGAATGGGAAAAAGAGTACGCCACCCTCAGCGGGCAGAGAACAGCGGAATATACCAAGCTGAAAGAAACCCGCGCCGAGGTTGCCGAGCTGCACAATATCCGCAAGTGCGTTGATATTGCGCTGAAAGCCGACCAGCCGGAGCAGACCCGCACCAAGCAGCACGACTTAGAACGATGAAAGGAGTTGAGATTTTTGTACTACACCCAAGAACAGATAAACCGGGCGAACCAAGCCGACCTTGTTTCTTTCCTGCAATCACAGGGCGAGCAGCTTACCCGCGCCGGGAATGAATACCGCTGGAAACGGCACGACAGCTTGACCGTCCGGGGAAACAAATGGTACAGGCACAGCCAGAGCAAGGGCGGCGGCCCCGTTGATTTTGTCATGGAGTTTTTCGGCAAGAGCTTCACCGAAGCCGTGGAACTTCTCACAGGAGAAAAGGGAGCCGCACCGCCGCCGGACAGACCTTGCCACGCGTCCCTTTCCGACTTCCGGCTACCGCCCCCAAACAACGACAACAGAATAGCGAGGAACTACCTCACAGCAGCCCGCCGCATTGATGATGATGTGACGGGCTTTTTCTTTGCCCGCGGCGATATTTACGAGGACGCAGCCCACCACAACGCCGTATTTGTGGGGCGGGACGAGGACGGAATACCGCGCTACGCCCACAGCAAGGGAACGGCGGGAAACTTCCGGTTTGATGTGAAAGGCAGCGACAAAGCCTTTAATTTCTGCTACCGAGGCGAGGGTGACAGGCTTTTTGTCTTTGAAGCCCCCGTTGACCTGCTCTCTTTCCTCTGCCTGTTCAAAAAGGCGTGGCAGAAGCAGAGCTATTTGTCATTGGGCGGCGTGGGAGAAAAAGCCCTGTTGCGTTTCCTCTCTGACCGCCCGAACATCAAGACCGTTTACCTCTGCCTTGACAGCGACCAAGCCGGAAACGACGCTTGCAGCCGCCTTGCGGAGCTTGTGCCGGAGGGCTTGACCGTCCACCGCCTTGTGCCGCTTTACAAGGACTGGAACGAGGTATTGCAGCACCGGGCAGAAATCACAGACGGGAAGTATATCCGGGAAGCGGTTTACGGATTGAAAGAACCGCCGCAGGAAGAAACCGTCGAGATTATCCGCATGAGCGAGGTTGACACACAGACCGTTGAATGGCTATGGGAGCCGTATATCCCTTTTGGGAAAGTAACCATTGTGCAAGGCAACCCCGGCGAGGGCAAGACCACCTTTGCCCTACGCCTTGCCGCCGCCTGCACCACCGGGGGAACGCTGCCGGGAATGAAGCCCTTGCCGCCATTCCAAGTGATTTACCAGACCGCCGAGGACGGGCTGGGCGATACCGTCAAGCCCCGCTTGATAGAAGCCGAAGCCGACCTTGACCGCGTGCTTGTGATTGATGAAGCCAAACGGGAGCTTACCCTCTCCGACGAGCGCATAGAAAAGGCAATCACGCAGAACGGGGCGCGGTTGATTATCCTTGACCCCATACAGGCGTACATGGGCGAAAAGACCGACATGAACAGGGCAAACGAAGTGCGCCCCATGTTCCGCCGCCTTGCCGATGTTGCCGAGCGTACCGGGTGCGCCGTTATCCTTATCGGACACTTGAACAAAGCCGCCGGAGGACAGAGCGCATACCGGGGCTTAGGTTCTATTGACTTCCGCGCCGCAGCAAGGAGCGTCCTGCTGATCGGGCGCGTGAAGCGGGAGCCGAATGTGCGCGTTATCGTCCATGACAAATCTTCCCTTGCGCCGGAGGGCAAGCCCGTTGCCTTTTGCCTTGACCCGGAAACAGGCTTTTCATGGATAGGCGAATATGACATAACCGCCGACGAGCTGCTATCCGGCGCGGGCGGGAACACCGCCACCAAGACCGAGCAAGCCGAGAAGCTGATACTTGACCTGCTTGCAGACGGGAAAGAACTTGCCAGCGAGGACATTGTAAAGGCCGCAGCCGAAGCCGGAATATCCGAGAGGACGGTACAGAACGCCAAGCGCAACATGGGCGGTATTTTAGGCGCAAGGCGTGTCGGCGGTCAATGGTATAACTTCATCAAGAAGAAGCAGCCACCCGAACCCGCAAGCTGAAAGTGCAAAACGCAGACCCTTTGCACTTTGCACTTTCGCACTTTCACAAGAATTTGCGTCAATAACTCAAAAAAGCACTTGACAAAACGCTTCATGGGGCAACGCCGAAGATATAAAGCCCTACATCGACCCGGATTTTCAGAACAACATCATTTTGACGCAGACCGAACGCCTTACCATGAACAGCCGCCCGAAGCAGCCGAAATATGCGAGAAATAAAAACGTCGTGGTGATCGGCGGCAGCGGCAGCGGCAAGACAAGGTTTTTCGTAAAGCCTAATTTAATGCAGCTTCATTCTTCCTACGTCTTGACCGACCCAAAAGGCACCGTCTTAATCGAGTGCGGAAAGCTCTTGCAGCGCGGCGGCTACAAGATAAAAGTGCTGAATACGATAAACTTCAAGAAATCCATGCGATATAACCCCTTTGTGTATATCCGCAGCGAAAAGGACGTGTTAAAGGTTGTCAATACCCTTATTGTCAATACCAAAGGCGAGGGAGAAAAAAGCGCGGAAGATTTTTGGGTGAAAGCCGAGAGATTATTATATTGCGCGTTGATCGGCTACATTTGGTATGAAGCCCCCGCCGAGGAAATGAACTTTACAACGCTGCTTGAACTTATCAATGCAAGCGAAGCACGCGAGGACGACGAGGAATACCAAAGCCCCGTTGATCTGCTCTTTGCCGATTTAGAAGAACGCAGCCCCGACCATTTCGCGGTGAAGCAATATAAAAAATACAAATTGGCGGCGGGCAAAACGGCAAAGTCAATCCTTATTTCTTGCGGTGCGCGTCTTGCCCCTTTTGATATAGAGGAACTCCGGGAACTCATGTCCTATGATGAATTGGAACTTGATACATTGGGCGACAGGAAAACCGCGCTTTTCCTCATAATGAGCGATACCGACGACACCTTTAATTTTGTTATCGCTATTCTGCAATCGCAGCTTTTCAATTTGCTTTGTGATAAAGCGGACGACGAATACAACGGCAAATTGCCTATTCATGTCCGGTTTTTGCTTGATGAATTTGCCAACATCGGGCAGATACCCCGCTTTGATAAGTTAATTGCGACCATTCGCAGCAGGGAAATGTCCGCTTCTATCATTCTGCAATCGCAGAGCCAACTAAAAGCCATTTACAAGGACGCGGCAGAAATCATACTTGATAATGCCGACAGCACCTTGTTTTTGGGAGGACGTGGGAAAAATGCAAAGGATATTTCGGATAACTTGGGACGGGAAACAATCGACAGTTTCAATACTTCCGAAAATCGCGGCACGCAGGTTTCTCATGGACTTACTTATCAAAAATTAGGAAAGGAGCTGATGACACAGGACGAAATAGCAGTTATGGACGGTGGGAAATGTATTTTGCAGCTACGCGGTGTGCGTCCCTTTTTAAGCGACAAATACGACATCACGAAACACCCGAACTACAAATACCTTTCCGACTTCGACAAAAGAAACGCTTTTGACGTGGAACGGTATATGTCTACCCGTCCGGCAATCGTAAAGCCCGATGAAGCCTTTGACATATACGAAATAGATTTGTCCGACGAGGACGCAGCCGCCGAGGAATAACGGCGGCATTTTCATTTTCAACAACTTTTTTTGAGCCGCACAGCGGCAGAAAGCGAGGTTTATATGGAGTTTTTCAACAGCGCAGTTGGTGTATTGCAGACTTTGGTTATCGCGCTTGGCGCAGGTCTTGGCATTTGGGGTGCCATTAACCTCATGGAGGGTTACGGCAACGACAATCCGGGCGCAAATGCTCATGTGCCATAAAGTAACACACTGATAAATGCAGACAGCCAACCTCTATTCCGTATAAAATGGCATATATGGCATTTCAAATATGTGGTTCAGAAGTAGAAGAAAACTGAAAACAGTATTCCACAATTTGAAAGGATAGAGGTAATTGAGCATGGAAAAAACAGTATATATCACAGAGGAAGAACGGGAAAAGTGTCGCAAAGTGATTGATGTGTTTGAGGAACTGTACGAAATAGAGGACGAAGATATTTTGTTGGTTGATGTTGGTAGGTATGGCTTTGTTAAACTGCAATGCTATACAGCGTCACATGGCTTTGAGGAGCTTGACACCTATACAGACAGTAACAGCTTATTTGAGGGGCTTTGGGAGGAATGGCTTAGTCTAAATGTATTTTTGCTTGCGAGAGAAATGCAGTTAGCTGATGTTCTTTATGATGATTTATTCAACAATCTTCCAAAGGAAAAACAGTCAGAGCTTACCGGGAGAAAAGACTACTTTGCAAAAAAGGCGGGTATCACTCTGTAAAATGAATTTTGCAGAAAGGAAACGCTCTATGTAGTGGATAAAAAAAGATTAGAATGGCTCTGTATATAATAACATACAGGGCTTTTCTTTTCCGAACCAACGACCAAAAGACAAACATTGTGGAAATGTGCATAACAGGCTATGGAATCATGGATAACTCTATTCACAGCACATGGAAAAGCTAAAGTGCAGCTTTCCCACGTCCTGCAAACAGAGTTACCCACAATTCCATGATACAGTCAGTTATACACATTACGCACAATGCCGACTACTACGGAATCCAACTCATTTTTTCACAGAACAAGATTTGCTTTTACAGAAAGAGATTATAGGTTGGAATGGAGATACGGGAGCCTGCATAGAGCACAGTGGAAAAGTTGAAGAAACTGATTGAGGAAGAATTTGTCGGGCTTGTGTTTCTGTCTGCTGAAGATATGGAGTAATAGCAAATTGGGACATAGCGGTATAACTGCTTTGTCCCAATTTGTTTATTGCTTAAATTACACGTCCGTATTAGAATTGATATGCTTGCAGAAATCAAATATCTAACATACTTCTTCCCACTATAATAATACCATACAAATTTTATAAATACAAGACTGTTTATATAAGCTGACACATGCTAAACTAGCCTAGCAATGTTTCAGTAAAACTTTCTTTCATTTTTCAAGGAGGTCATAATCATTATGGGGAATAATCAGACAGAAAAAGCGTTTGAAGAAAAAAGATTAGCACAAACAATCTCTTTAGCCGAGGAACAATTAAAGCAGGCAAAAGAAGCGGCAGACAAAAAGAAATCAGAAATTATCGAAGCCAAAAAAGATGTGCGTGAAAATACAGAACACGGCATTACATCACTGTACACATCAGACGGTTTCGAGGCACTTGTTGAATTAAGCCAATATATCAATCCTGTTACAGACAAAATTATAGATTATGAAGAAGAAGAACATAAAATACTTCTGTTAGAAAAGATGATAAAATCGCCCTATTTTGCCCGAATTGATTTTAAATTTGATGATGAGGACGAATTTGAAAAAATATACATTGGACGTTCTTCTCTACGAAAAAACAGCTATCAAGAGATGTATGTTTATGATTGGAGATCGCCGATTGCCAGTGTTTTCTATCGTTTTATGACAGGCGAAGCGTTTTATGACGCTCCATGTGGACGAGTAACAGGTGAACTCAATTTGAAACGCCAATATGAAATAAAAAACGGAATACTGGAATATTTTTTTGATTCAGATGTTCAGATTGTTGATGAATTTTTAAGGCAATTACTGTCACAAAACACTACTGCTAAAATGAAAGCTATTGTTGAAACAATTCAGCATGAACAGGACGTGGTTATTAGAGATATGGAAAATGACCTGCTAATGGTACAGGGTGTAGCGGGAAGTGGAAAAACCTCTATTGCTCTCCACCGGGCTGCTTATCTTATGTATCAAGGTTTACAAACAAAGCTGTCCGCAAATAACATTATGATTATTTCCCCAAATTCTATATTTGAGCAATATATTTCAAATGTATTGCCCGAATTGGGAGAAGATAATGTTATTTCTTCCGTGTTTGAAGATATACTTAGTGAGTTATTAAATGGCAGGAAAATTCAGTCAAGAAATGATTTTTTAGAAAACTTGATTGTCAATTCAAAATACAAGGAAATTTCAAGAAATAGTATAGAATTTAAAACGTCAAGTTTTTTTAGGGAAATTTTAGACCAATTTCTCATTGATATACCCCGCCAGTGGATAGAATTTGAAGATGTTTATTATGAGGGAAAATGCGTTGTAAGCGGGCAAATTCTAAAAGACAAGATATTAGGAAGACCAGAAACACCATTAGGCATAAAATTAGAACAATTAGAAGATTATATTTTAGAACAAATATTTGGAACAGGAAAAGGGCGGGGGCATAAAGAAGAAAAAAATCTAATCAAGCAGGAAATACAGAAATTTATAAAAATTGACATTGTTGAATTATATAAAATATTATTTAGCAATGAAGCCTATTTTTATAGCCTGCTGCAAAATAGCAATCCGTCACAAAACATAAAAAATATTTGGAAATATACTAAGGAAAATTTGGAAGCAGACAGCTTGTATTATGATGACGCAATAGCAATCGCTTATTTGTATTTAAAAATATACGGAACAAATAAATATAAAAATATTAAGCAGGTAGTCATTGATGAAGCACAGGACTACTACCCTCTCCAATATGAAATATTTAATTTGCTTTTTTCTAATGCCAAATTTACTATTTTAGGAGATATGAAACAGACTCTTGCCAAAAAAGAAGATATTTCTTTCTACGAACAAATTCAAAAAATATTGAACAAGAAAAAATCTTCTCTTATTATGTTGGATAAAAGTTTCCGTTGTACGAATGAAATTTTAAATTTTAGTTTAAAGTTCATTGAACAAAGTTCACAGATAAAAAGTTTTAATCGGAATGGCGATAGCCCAAAAGTATATATTGCTGATAATTCCGAAATCTTCATTGATGAAATTGTTAAGGAAATAAAATTATGCCAAGAGAAAGGGTTTCAGTCGATATGCTTAATTTGTAAAACCGAAAAAAATTCAACCTATCTATTTAATAAAATTAAACACAAACTTGATATTCAATTAATTAAAAATGGGAGCGTATCAGATTTACAAGGCGTGTTTATCTTACCAGTATATATGTCAAAGGGATTAGAATTTGATACTGTCTTAATTTGTGATGCAGATAGCCAAAACTACCATGATGAAGATGATAAAAACCTCTTATATGTTGCCTGCACAAGAGCGCTTCACAAACTTAGCTTATTTTGTGAAAATGAGGTTAGCCCGCTGATATAGATAAATTTACAATATATTGAATTGCCTAAATGCCAAACGCAGCGTAAGTGCATATGAACAAAATGATAATAATTAGACAGACCATCTTTCTCTTTTAATGGCATTAAATTGACATTACGCTCTCTATCATATATATTTGTTGCTTACTGTCAAAAACACGACAGAAAAATATAGTTTAAATTCAACGGATAAAAGAGGTAATGAACATGGGGAAATTACTACTGCTGACACTTAACGAACAAGAGGAAACAGCGATTGACAAAATCATATCGGCAATATCTGATTATATACAGATTGAACCCATGCAGATCACAACCGCTTCCGTGTTATCTTTTCCGGGACTGGAAATAAAGCAGAACCAACGCCGGGTATTTCAAGACGGGGAGGAAGTAAGCCTTACCCGCCTTGAATACAGTACCCTTGTATATCTTGCTTCCAACCCCGGCATTGTCCTCACACGGACACAAATATTTGAAGCCGTTTGGAACATGGAAAGTGAAAGCTGCCAGTCAAGCGTTGCAAATGTGATTTACAACCTGCGGAAAAAAATAGAGCCGGACAGCCGCAAGCCCATTTACATAAAAACCGTTTTAGGTATGGGCTACAAGTTTGCTTCCGGGGAATGACAACAGAATAACCGCCGCCCGTTACAGCGGCATACCATGACAGGAAATCAGAAAAGGTTTCCTGTTTTTTTGCGCCAAAAACCGCGCTGATTTTCCAGCTTTGTCGAAAAGTTTTATCAAAAAGTTTTTCAAAACTTTGCCATATTTGCATTTCTCTGCGTAGTAAGGAGTAAAGGGGGAGTTTCGCCGTTTTCTTAGAGCAAGATTCTACCGCAGTACCAAAATTCGCTTATCGCTCATTTTGCCCCTGCGGGAATCTTGTTGGGGAGTGCCTTCCCCAAACCCTGCTTATGCGGCTTACGCCGCTGGAAAATCCCTCAAAATAATTTTTCGGATTTTTCAAAAACAGTTCCGCTTTACACCC
>OIZR01000039.1_pt1 | contig 113541 bp, 110 predicted proteins | sample 1588591 | NCBI WGS metagenome assembly OIZR01 (sample SAMN03283249) | human gut metagenome | biome: human-associated habitat; material: feces | host: Homo sapiens | place: USA | collected 2013 | reverse complement strand
CCGCCGCAGGCGGAGAGGCTCGCGAGCTTCTTTCTTTTTTAGGAAAGAGGCGGCTGGGCTTTCTCCTTCATTAGCTTTCGGATCATGTTTCGGTTAAAGGTCATGTGCATCATCATGGCAGACCGGGCTCCGATGGAATCGTGATCTGCAATGGCGTCAACAACAGCCCGGTGGGTCATAATAGTTTCTTCTTTTAATCGAGTGTGAGTGACGTTGACAAACATCAGTACAGCCGTATCAATAATAGGGATCAGCTGTTCCACCACTTTGTTTTTGGCACATTCTGCCACACAGGTGTGGAAGGCGATATCTTCCTTGATGTAGCTGGAACCATTTTTTATGCGGATTTCTACCTGATCGCAGAGGTCGCGAAGCTTTTTGATATCCTCTGGAGTGGCGTTTAAGGCAGCCATTTCTGCAATGCCTGGTTCCAGCATAATGCGTACATTTACCAGATCCAGGGCCAGAGCCATTTTGTCTTCGATTTTTTGAAGGCCCAGAGGATCCAGATCAGCAGGGGTTGTGCTGATGACGTAGGTTCCGGAGCCTCGCCGCACCTCCAGCACGCCTTTAGATATAAGAAGCTTTACAGCTTCCCGGATGGTGCTTCTTCCTACTCCAAAACATCTTGCCAGTTCAAATTCGTTAGGGATTTTCGTCCCGATTTCATAATGATTATCAAGAATATATTGGTACAGCTGTTCCTGTACCTGCTCTGCCAGGAGTGTGCTTTTGATATTGGACAGTTCGCTCATAAAAGGTGTCTCCGTTTCTCTATGGTGTAGTAAGATGTCTATAGATTCAGTATACGCATTTCCCTGGGAAAATCAAGTCAAAGATAAGACGTCTGATGTATTTATGCCAAAAACAAGACATCAGACGACTAAAATGGGATGAAAGACGAGAAAACGCACATTACTTGTAAGATATACACAATAAAGATGGGGAAAACCTGTAAATATAGTAGAAATAATGTCTGATGACTTGCAATAAAAACAAAGAAATGGTAAGATCTAGGCATAAGACATCAGATGATTTTGAAGAAGTTTTTACTTAATCGAGGAGGTTTACGAATGGAACTGCACAGCCAGAAAGTCAGAGTACTTGCACCGGAAAATGACCCGCTGAAAATCGGTATGGGATGGACGGTAGAGGATTTGTCCAAGCCGCAGATTCTTGTGGAAAGCACATTTGGAGACAGTCATCCGGGAAGCGCCCACCTGGATCAGTTTGTGGAAGAGGGAATGCGGGCAATTGCCGATAACGGAGGAAAAGGAGCACGCAATTATGTAACCGATATCTGCGATGGAATCGCCCAGGGCCATGACGGAATCAATTATTCCCTGGCTCATCGGGATATGATGGCGAATATGGTGGAAATTCATGGAAATGCAACCGGTTATGACGGCGGTCTGTTTATTGCAAGCTGCGATAAATCCATGCCGGCCATGCTGATGGGAATCGGAAAATTAAAGGATATGAGCGCGATTGTAGTAACCGGCGGAGTTATGGAGGCGCATACCATTCCGGCTAAATATGTGGAACAGGATCCCTCATGCGCCATTAATGAGCTGTTGACTCTGGAGCAAATTGGAAAGTTTGACGCGCAGGAAAAGAGAGGAGAGATTCCCAAGGAGCAGCTGGATTATTACAAACAGCATGCATGTCCCAGCTGCGGAGCATGTTCCTTTATGGGAACTGCTTCTACGATGCAGATTATGGCAGAAGCGCTGGGCCTGATGCTTCCGGGAACTGCTCTGATGCCGGCAACAGCTCCGGAACTGAAGCAGGCAGCTTATGATGCCGGCGTGCAGCTGATGAAGCTGGTGGAGCAGGGAATCAATGCGAAGGACATTGTGACAATGAAGAGCTTTGAAAATGCCATTATGGTTCATGCAGCGATTTCCGGCTCAACCAATGCTACCATGCATATTCCGGCCATTGCCCATGAGTTTGGATTTGAGATTGATGCAGATACCTTTGATCGGATGCACAGAGGCGCTCACTATCTGCTGAATATCCGTCCCTCCGGTGACTGGCCTGCTCAGTATTTCTACTATGCAGGAGGCGTCCCCAGAGTAATGGAGGAGATTAAGGGAATGCTTCATCTGGATGTTATGACAGTAACCGGAAAGACCCTGGGAGAGAATCTGGAGGAGTTAAAGCACAATGGCTTTTATGAGCACTGTGATGCCATCCTGAAAGAAAAGGCGAAGCTGCTGGGGCGCGAGATTAAACGGACAGAGATTATCCATGATTTTGACGATGCGAAGGGAACGGACGGAAGCATTGCTATTCTGAAGGGAAATCTGGCTCCAGAGGGATGCGTAATCAAGCATACGGCATGTCCGAAGAATATGTTTGAGACAACTCTGAATGCAAAACCCTTTGACAGTGAGGAGGAGTGTATTGACGCAGTCCTGAAGGGACGGGTGAAACCGGGCGACGCTATCTTTATCCGTTATGAAGGCCCCAAGGGAAGCGGTATGCCGGAAATGTTCTATACTGGTGAGGCAATCTGCTCAGATCCGGAGCTGGCTTCCAGCGTAGCGCTGATTACAGACGGCCGTTTCTCAGGCGCATCCCGGGGACCGGTTATCGGCCATGTCAGCCCGGAGGCGGCAGCAGGCGGCCCCGTTGCTCTGGTTGAGGATGGAGATCTGATTCATATTGATGTGGTAAACAGAAAGCTGGAAATTGTAGGCGTGAAGGGCGAGAAGCTGTCAGAGGCTGAGATGGAAAAGGTTCTGGCGGAGAGAAAGGCGAAATGGCAGCCAAAGCCGGCTAAGTATACCAGGGGCGTGATGAAGATTTATTCTCAGCACGCAGTATCTCCCATGAAGGGCGGATATATGGAATAAATCCTTCAGCCGCCCGGAGCTTCTTGTCCGCTGTAGGCGGCAAGAAGAACCATGGCGGAACTATTACAATAAATAATAAGGCTTTTGAAAACGGTCCGCCGGATTCTGATAAAAGGCAGTTGTCCGGTGGAAGGGGAAAACGGGAAAACGAATAAGGAAAGGGGTACACAAATGGAAACAGCATTAAATCCGACAAGGCTGGTTGGTCTTGGTTCCATGTTTGGAGCGATACTGGAAACCTCGGGCGGTGCCCAGAGTATCGCTGTAACTATGGTAAAGAAATTTGGAGATGAAAAAGCGGTCTGGGCTCTTGGAATTACTGGTCTGGTCATTGCTATGCCGGTATTCTGTGCGGTACGGCTGCCATGATTGTGGCAGGCCCTGTGTTTGGCGCTTTCTGCGGGAAAAATATAACATTGCGATTCCGGAGCATGTAGCAAATCAGGCAGATTTTGATGAGTCTAAGCTGCTGTCCTTTGGAACGATTGTAGGCATTATTATGATTCCTCTGGTACTGATTATTCTGGACTCCCTGGCTGGTGAAGTCTCTGATTGGCATGGATGAGAAGACAACTCTGAAAACCTGGACCATTATGGAGACACTGGTAGGAGGAACCGGCTTCATCGTAGCATTGATTATTTCATTTTTCGCATAAAAAGGAAACAGAGATTTCCGAAGCCCTTTCAGCAGCTGGCGCTGAAGGGGCTTTTTTCATACAAGCTTTCAATGTATTTTCCTGCCTGAAGTTTTCCATATCTGAACGAAGATGGAAAGTTCTTTCAATTTTCCTTCACACGTTGAAACGAAATGTGAAATGTGCTAAAATGTTGTTTATTCGACAAAGGAAGTGAGGAATCAGGCCTTTATGACATTACATATGAATATGAAAAAAAGGAGAAAACACAGAGACAGTCTGCGTCGGTTCTTTCTTGCCGGCGCAGTCCTTTTGAGTGCCGGAGCGCTGTCAGCCTGCGGCAGCAAGGAAGCTGCGTTAAATGAGTCAACGTCCTTGGCTCCTCCAGTGGTTCTGATGGAAGAGACTTTGCCTCAGACAGCTGCAGATGAAACAGTTATGGCGCTGACACCGGACGGACCATTGCTGCCCTCTGTAGCAGGAGTGGATGCAGAGTATACAGATCCGATTCCTGATTATCTGCGGATTGGCGAGCACCATCCGATTGTGGCAAAGCTGCAGCAGAGATTGATGGATCTGGGATTTATGGACAACGATGAACCAACGGATTTTTACGGCGAGGTAACACAGAGTGCAGTAAAGATTTATCAGCGTCAGAACAAGCTGGCCCAGGACGGCATTATCGGTCCGGAGACTCTGGAAGCGATTCTGTCACCGGATGCCAAGTATTATGCGGCTCAGCTGGGTGATGTGGGCGAAGACATTAAGCGGATTCAGGATCGTCTGTATCAGATGGGGTATCTGGCTTATGGAAATCAGGTAACTGGCAATTTTGGAGAAGCCACAGAGGCTGCTGTGAAAAAGATGCAGAGTGTCAATGGGCTGGAGCAGGACGGCAAGGTAGGTCGGAGAACTATGAACCTGCTGTACAGCGATGAGGTAAAGCCCAACCTGCTTTCCTACGGTGAGAAAAGTGATGTGGTGCTGGAAGCGCAGAAACGTCTGAAGCTTTTGGGGTATATGACAACAGAGCCGGACGGAACCTATGGAAATGATACCATTATGGCAGTGAAGCAGTTCCAGTCAAGGAATGACCAGGTTGTAGACGGCTTCCTGGGACCAGATACCCGTATTGCCTTAAACAGTGATTCCGCAGTACCAAACGGCATAAGCCTTGGTGACAGCGGCGAGAGTGTTCAGAGAGTCCAGAGCCTTCTGAGCGGACTTGGATACTTAAATTCAGGAAATGCAACCGGCTATTATGGTGAGATTACGGAGGATGCAGTAAAATCCTTCCAGCGGACCAACGGCCTCAGCGCAGACGGAACCGTAGGCGCCATGACGATGGCAAAGCTGACCAGCAGCGATGCCAAGAAAGCGCCGTCTGGCTCCAGGGGAGGAAGCACCTCCAGCGGAGGAAATAGAAGACCCAGCACAGGCGGTTCCAGCCAGAGCGGCAATTCCGGTGGAGGCTCCTCCGGAGGCGGTGGAGTTCCCAGTACAGGAACAGCCAGCGGAAGTGCCAGCGCTTTGATTTCTGTAGCCAGCTCCAAGCTGGGCTGTCCTTATGTATGGGGCGCTAAGGGGCCAAATGCATTTGACTGTTCCGGTTTTGTATACTGGTGTCTGAATCAGGTTGGAGTCCGTCAGAGTTATCTGACCTCCTCCGGCTGGCGCAGTGTTGGAAAGTATCAGAAGATTACCAGTTTTTCCAATCTGCGGGCAGGAGATATTATTGTAGTAAGCGGCCATGTAGGTATTGTTGCCAATGGTGGAACGGTGATTGACGCATCTTCCGGTAACGGCAAGGTGGTACATCGTTCTTTAAGTTCCTGGTGGGCCAATAATTTTATCTGCGGCTGGCGTATTTTTGGATAAAGAAAAAAGAATCGTCCCATTTTCCGGTGCTGAACCGGAGCTGGGACGATTCTTTTTTTAGGATTGTTTTTCCACTACCTCAAAGCCGATTTGAACTTTAAACAGATCTCCGTCAATAAGAATTTCAAAGGTTCCGCCTTGAAGTCTTGTCAGACTTTGAGCGATAGAGAGACCAAGTCCGCTTCCCTCGGTGGTTCGGGATACATCACCCCGGACAAAACGTTCTGTCAGTTCGGAGCCCTGTACGTTTAAGGGAGATTCGGAAACATTTTTTATAGTGAAAAACACATGATTTTCTTTCTGAATCACTTCTGTGTATACACGGCTGTGTTCCATAGCATACTTAAATGCATTGTTATATACATTTTCCAGAACGCGCCACAGATGACGTCCGTCAGCGTGAATCAGAATGCTCTGAGCCGGAAGAGCGGCGATCAGCTCCAGCTGGCGCTGGGCAAATTTTTCTTCAAATTCTCCATTGGTCTGCCAGATCATTTCCACCAGATCCAGGGTTGCCATTTCCAGCTTGACATTGCCGGAGCTGGCCTTAGAGGCCTCTACCAGATCCTCTGTCAGGTTTTTCAGCCGCTGGGATTTCTGATCCAGGACATTCAGATATTCCTGAACCTTTTCACCAGGCAGCTTTTCCCGTTTCAGCAAATCTACATAGTTAATAATCGAGGTGAGAGGCGTTTTGATATCATGCGATACATTGGTAATCAGATCCGCCTTCAGCCGTTCGCTTTTTACCTGTTCCTGAAGCGCCTGTTCCAGACCGGTTCCGATGCTGTTAATCATCTTTCCCATCTGGAGTTCCTTACCGGAAAGCCCCTGCAGATCCATCTGATAAGACGTATCTCCGCCTGCAATTTTTGCAATGGCATCGGCAATCCGGTCATGCTGTCCGGAAATGCAGAACAGCTTGTGAAAGACCAGGTAATCCAGAATACAAAGTCCTGCAAGAAGAAGCAGGAGAGCGGCTTTTGCAGCCGCATAAATACGGAAGTGAAAGGCTGCGGCCATCAATCCCAGAAGGAGTAAGTGAGCTCCAATAAAGCCAGAATAAACCCATAACAGACGCCAGGAAAAGCTTCTGTCTGTGAAATAAAGTTCCAGGTTTTTCTTTAACTGGCAGGCCGTACTGCCGCTCCAGAGAGTTCTGCATTTGTAGCGCCGCAGCAGGCTGAAAGCGCTGATCATACAGCAGCCATAAATAAGAACTGCCCGCAGCATCCGTTCCAGAAAACTCCAGCTTGCCTCTGCTGTAACAAGATGAATCAGCCGGTATCCGATTTTTTCGCCGAGAAACAGGGCGAATAAAGTGGAAACCCCAGTCATAATCAGGCACGCCTCTGTAGAGATTCCATCAAAGCCGTGGAGATAGGGAATCGCTTTGTCTGCAGTCCGGTAACCTGAGTTAATAACCAGATAGTAGAGGGTTGCAAGGCATCCGATGATGCCAAGGGCCAGTCCCAGAAGAGATTCTGCAAATCGGCTTCTAAGATGGCGGTAGGCAATAGACTGCTCAGAATAAAGATCATCAGCCAGATAATCGGTATCTACCGCAACAGTAATATAATAGCGATCCGAATTGGAGGTATTATTCTGCTCCATAGAGGTAGCAATGTTTTTTGGAATTTCTGACAGGTTGGTATCAATAATAATGGACTCGCTGGTCAGGGAACAGTAGCGGCCCAGCTCCATCAGCTCTTCGGGCGTAATGCCGGAGGCATTGGTATAAAGAGCATCTGGGGTATCTCCGTCCAGATAGGCAATGGAATAGTACAGGTTGGACGGATTAGCCATAAACCGATAGGTGGCCGTATAGTAGTCGCTTAAACAGTCCAGAACCTCTCTGGACAGATCCAGCAGGGAGGAGTAAGCATCTCCCGGCTCTGTCAAAATCGGATTGGGCTCGTAGGCCCGCCAGATCACGCGCTGATCCCGGGTGGTGGAGACGTTGTCATAAATGAAAAGATCATTGACTACTTCAAACTGATCGTTTAAGTAAAAGCCCTGACTTTTGGCGTAGCGGAGTACTTCCTCCAGGGTATAGGTGATTTCCGGGCCGTCGCCGTGAGATACGGCAAACATTTCTTTGGATAAATCCAGAGAGCCGTCTGTCTCAAAAATGTCACGGTAAGATACGTACTTGAATATCAGATCCAGATCTGACTGAAACTGCTGCTGAAACTGAGGTGTGTCCTCATACTGTCGTTCCAGGATCCAGCCAAGGCCGCTTCCGATTCGGGTATGCAGATACATAAAACTGATGCTGGATACGGTCAGAGTCAGAAATATCAGATGGAGCAGCACAGCAAGCGTTTTGCGGATCTGCAGAGAATAGGTTTTCCGCTTCATAATTTCTCCTATTGTTTTTCGATTTTATAGCCAACGCCCCAGACAACCTTCAGGTAGCGTGGTTCCCGCGGGTTGATTTCAATTTTTTCGCGGATATGCCGGATGTGGACAGCTACGGTATTATCTGCGCCAATAGCCTCCTCATTCCAGATCTGTTCATAAATCTCATCAATGGAAAATACTTTTCCTGCATTTTTTACCAGAAGCAACAGGATGTTGTACTCAATAGGAGTCAGACGGATAGGCTCTTCGTCTACCCAGACCTCCTTGGTATCATCATTGATCATCAGTCCGCCGCATTTGAAAACCTGATCGCTGGTCTGCTGGTTAAGATTGCCCAGCTGAGTGTAGCGGCGCAGCTGGGATTTGACTCTGGCTACCAGCTCCAGGGGATTAAAGGGCTTGGAAATATAATCATCTGCGCCAATATTCAGTCCCAGAATCTTATCCGTGTCTTCGGATTTTGCAGAGAGGATAATAATGGGAACGCTGCTGGTTTCTCTTATCTTCAGTGTGGTTCGTATTCCGTCCAGTCCTGGCATCATAACATCCATAATAACCAGATCTACATGATTTTTTTCCAGAAGAGCCAGGGCATCATAGCCGTCATATGCCTTGATCACCTGAAAGCCTTCTCCGGTCAGGTAAATATCTATGGCATCTACAATTTCCTTATCATCGTCACAAACTAAAATGGTCTGCATAAGTTCCTCCTTTTCTAATGTTTATACAGCAGGAAAACAATCCCCTGCTGGTATCAGTATACAACAAAAGAGGCCCTGCCGCAATCGGCAAGACCTCGAATTGTAACAACCTGGTTATTGATAATCGCAGACATTCAGCCAGCTGTGAAGCAGCTCTGCCTCTTCTGGCCGTTTCTTTGTAAGCTGAGCGGCAGCTACCAGAGGAAGCCACTGCTGTACATATCGCTTGTCGGTACCTGTCTTTTTGCAGAACAGATCCATGTATTTGTCTGCCGCCTCCTGGTTGTCCAGGCAGAACAGCAGATAGGTTCTGGCCACATCCGCACTGGCATTACCCTGGGTTGCATGAACCCAGTCCAGAACGTACATGGTGCCGTCTTCCTTCACGATAATGTTTTCAGGCTGGAAATCACCATGACACAGCTTTATATGCTTGGGGGTGCTGTCCAGCCGGGTGAGAAGATCGTAGCGGTTGACAGGGTTCAATTCCTCAATCTCAGAGATCTGCCGCGCCATTTTGTCTTTTAACTTGTTCAGTAATGGACAGGTCTTAGAATGAATCGTCAACTGTAAGTCAACCATTTGATTCAGATACTCGTCCAGCTTGTCCGGATTCTCATCCATCAGCTGTTTGAGGGTCTTGCCGTTGATGAATTCCTTGTAAATAGCCCAACAGCCATCATCATCTACTTCTACCTTCAGAGTAGCAGGGATATTGATACCGCCGATTTCTTCGATACGGGCACTGACAAGTGCTTCGTTCAGTACTTCTGCTTTAGGAAAACCCTTACAGAAAACCTTAATTGCCATATCACCATCACGGTAGACACTTTTGGTCGCGTTCTTGGATATTAACTCTCTTGCCATACGAAACTCTCCTTCCTTTTTTTGGTGTTGATTACTCAACCAGGTCGATCCTTATTCTACTACAAAAGTTTCAGAATGTCATCTACTTTTTGATAATTTTTTAACAATTCTTTTTTCTCATTAAATTCCATGCTTTTGCGAATACCAATGCCTGCGTTCGGCGGCGTCTGCTTAGAAGCTTCAGGAAAAACGCAGAATTGCGGTTCCGTAGGCTGAGAGAGGCAGGCTGATGGAGAAGGGCTGTCCGTCGCATTCCTTTTTGACTGCCCGGAAAACAGGACATTCTGATGGGGCATAAGCTCCGTGGCCGTTATCTAACAGCAGAGTATAATTTCCGCGTTTGGGAACACCGACCCGGTACTCAGGTCTCTCCATGGGCGTAAAGTTGCAGACAAAGAGCAGGCTTTTCCGCTTGCTTTTTGCGTAGCGGACAAAGCTGAAAATACTCCGATCCCCGTCGTTGGCATTGATCCACTGGAAACCGTCCCAGTCATCATCAGACTCATAGAGTGCAGGATATTTCTGGTAAATATGAAGCAGATCACGGACATAGTGCTGGAGATCGCTGTGGAGCTCTTCTTCGGTCAGATACCAGTCCAGACTGACCTTTTCATCCCATTCGTGGAGCTGTCCGAAGTCCTGTCCCATAAACAGAAGTTTTTTTCCGGGATGTCCCATCATATAGGTGTAGCCTGCTTTCAGGTTGGCAAATTTATCAGGGAAATATCCGGGCATCTTGTTGATCATGGAGCATTTTAAGTGAACCACCTCATCATGGGAAAGCACCAGAATAAAGTTTTCACTGTTAAAGTATGTAAGTCCAAAGGTCATCTTGTTGTGATTGAATTTGCGGAAATAGGGATCCAGCTTCATATATTCCAGGAAATCATGCATCCATCCCATGTTCCACTTAAAGGTAAAGCCAAGGCCGCCGTCTTTGGGATCGTGTGTTACCAGAGGCCATGCGGTAGATTCCTCGGCAATTACCATAGCTCCCTGTCCGCGAGAGGCCATGATGCTGTTCAGATGGCGGAAAAATTCAATGGCTTCCAGATTCTGATTGCCGCCGTATTGGTTGGCAATCCACTCGCCGTCTTTGCGGCCATAGTCCAGATACAGCATGGAGGCAACGGCATCGACACGAAGTCCGTCTACATGGAATTTGTCTACCCAGTACAGAGCGTTGGCAATGAGGAAATTGGAAACCTCATGCTTTCCATAATCAAATACCTTGGTTCCCCAGTCCGGATGTTCCCCCTTGCGCGGATCTGCGTATTCATACAAAGCCTGTCCGTCAAAATCAGCCAGTCCGTGGGCATCCCGGGGGAAGTGAGCCGGAACCCAGTCCAGAATTACGCCAATGCCTTTTTTATGAAGGTAGTTAACAAAATACTGGAAGTCTTCGGGGGTACCGTAACGGGAGGTGGGAGCGTAATAGCCGGTGACCTGGTAGCCCCAGGAGCCGTCAAAGGGATGCTCAGCAATACCCATCAGCTCTACATGGGTATAGCCCATGTCCTTCACATATTCAGCCAGCTCAACAGCAGCCTCCCGGTATGTATAAAATCCATTTTTTTCTTCTCTGTCTTTTTTTCTCCAGGAGCCCAGATGAACCTCATAAATACTCATGGCAGCTTCTCTGGGATTGGTGGTCCGGCGTTTTTGCAGCCAGGCGGAATCAGACCATTTATACGGGGTGTCAGAAGCGACAGCCGAGGCGGTTCCGGGGCGGAATTCGGCGCTTCTGGCGTAGGGATCCGCTTTAAACAGGAGCTTTCCGGTCTGGGTAACAATGGCAAATTTGTAGAGATTGCCTTCTTTTAAACCTGGTACAAAGATTTCATAAATTCCGGAGGTTTCCAGAAGGGTCATGGGATGAGATTCCGGCTCCCAGTTGTTAAAATCGCCTACCAGGCTGACAGAAGCAGCGTGGGGGGCCCAGACAGCAAAATAAACGCCTCTTTTTCCATCCAGTGTCATGGGGTGAGCGCCCAGTTTTTCATAGATCTCATAGTGTGTTCCCTGTCCGAACAGGTATCGATCCATCTCTGAAATGATACCTGTGGCAGAGGTTCCTTTTTTGGTATTGGCAGCCATAATCCTAATCCTCCCTGATTTCCAGGACAGCGCCGCTGTTGCCCGGTAATGTAAGTGTGAGTCTTCCGTTCTCAAAAGGAATGCTTGTGCCGTCTATCAGATTGACAGCTTGACCGGCAGAGACCCCAACTGGTATGGAAAGAGTGCTTTCTCCGTCATCACTGTTGGCGGCGGTGATTGTAAGCGAATTTTCGCTGCTCCTGGAAAATGCATACTGGCGATTGGTCAGAAGCAGCTCCTGATACTGTCCGCCGTGAAAGCATTTGTGCTCTGTGTGGATCTGGCCCAGCTGGCGAATCAGCTCTGTCAGCTCACAGTCCAGCTTCTGACCGTTTTCCATGGAAATAGCCGGACGCAGCGCTCTGTCGCTGTCTCTGGTGCGGACTCCTTCTATGGCCCACTCATCTCCGTAATAAACAGAGGGAATGCCCGGAAGCGTGTAAAGCAGCAGCCATGCCAGAGGAAGGTGAGCTTTTTCTTTTAATTTGCTGGCGATCCGGTTTTCATCGTGATTGTCTAAAAAGGTATAAAGTCTGGCGCCGATATTCTGAAGGCGTCGTACATTGTGGGCAATTTCAAAAAAGTTGTGATCATTCAGACCGGAATAGAGGCTTTTGTGCAGCTCGTAATTGGTCACAGAATGAAGCATTTCATCATTGACCCATCGAGAGTATTCTCCGTGAATAACTTCTCCCATCAGCCAGAAATCTTTTTTCATGGGAGCAGTGGCTGCACGCATCTCCTTCATAAACTGGAAATCCATTACATTGGCGCAGTCCAGACGGATTCCGTCAATATCAAAGGTATCAATCCAATAACGAATCACATCAAATAAATACTGTTTTACCTCCGGATTCTGCAGATTCAAACAGGGAAGCTCATAGTGGCCCTGCCAGGCTTCGTAGCTGAAGCCATCGTGGAAGGGACTGTCCCAGCCGAAATTTACACCCCTGTACCATCCGCAGTAGGGGGAGTGTTCCCGTTTTTCCTGAATATCGCGGAAAGCAAAAAATTCACGTCCTGTATGATTGAAGACTCCGTCTACTACAACGCGGATGCCGGCCTGATGGCATAGTTTGACAAAATGGATAAAATCTTCATTATCCCCCAGGCGGCGATCGGTCAGGCGGTAATCCCGGGTGTCATAGCCGTGGGAAGAGGATTCGAACAGCGGCCCAATATAGAGGGCGGTGCAGCCTAAATCCTTCATATGGGGAACCCATTTGTCCAGCTCTTCAAAACGGTGAACAACGGGAGTATCCGGGCTGTTTTCAAGGGGAGCCCCTGTCATCCCCAGAGGATACATGTGATAAAATACAGCTTTTTCATACCAAGTAACCATAGCTTCAGTAAAGTCCTCCTGATGTATTGATTTTGCGGTGTTTAAGAGTTTTCCAGAAGCTTAAACCGCCGCAGCAGAAACTGATACCGCAGCTGAACGGCTTTCAGTTCATAAATATAACAGTCGATTAAGGTGGGATCCACCACCTCCTCAAACTGGTTCCGAACCGATTCCAGCCGGTGTCTGGTCCGGTCGATTTCCGCTTTCAGTTCCAGATTTTCTAGTGTGTCGGTCGATTTTGTGCGCTGTCGCTTCTGATAACCTGATTTTGTTTTCATAAAATGCTGCCTCCAAAGACGTAGATTGCAGATAATATCTGGCTTTGGTTTCAGTATCACCGGAAACTGGAAAACTATACAGAAAGAGGAAATGCTTCAGTCCTGCCTGAAAAAATCCTCCACGAGAGCGCCCATCTGCATCAGCCTGCGGGTGGCGCTTAAAAGTCTGGGACTGTAGTAGTTGGAGGTGCCTCTGCGGCGAACCTCCACAAGCCCGGAGTCTTTTAATATTTTCAGGTGATGGGAGATTGCAGGCCGGGACAGGCTTGTCTGGCGTGTAATCTCGTTGACATTCAGTCCCTCCGGATGATCCGTCCGGACGGCATGGGCCAGTGTCTTTATGATGGTAAGCCGCATCTCATCGCCAAGAGCAATGAAAAGGGGCATACAGTCATGAAACTGCTGTTCCAGATCCTTGCCGTCTGCCATAATAATCCTCCTTGGTTTAAAAATTTAAACTAATGCCATTTTAGCACGGTTTTCTGAACATGTCAACGAAAAACAGGGGGATTAAAAGGATAAAATCAGACATTATTCACAAAAGAAAAGGGGGATAAATGGGAGAAAACAAAAACAGGAGGACCGTTTCTGCAGTCCTCCTGTTTTAAAAAGATAGAAAAAGGATATGTATTAAAGCATTTTCTTCATGGCATCAGCTACAAACTGTACCTTGGTGCCTACAATAACCTGAACGGCAGTCTTGCTGGGACGGATAACGCCTGCAATGCCTGCAGATTTAATCTTTTTCTCATTTACCTGAGTATGATCTTTTACCTCCAGACGGAGACGGGTAATGCAGTTGTCCAGAGAAACAACGTTTTCTTTACCGCCAAGCCCCTCCAGGATAATAGCTGCTACACCGTCAAAATCGCTGGTGTCCAGAACAGCCTTTGCATCCAACTCGTCATCATCGTCCTCACGACCCGGGGTTTTTAAGTCAAATGCAGTAATAGCAAAGCGGAATACCAGGTAGAATACTACAAATGCTGCTGCGCCCAGAGGAAGAATCAGCCAGGTTTTCTGTGCTGCCGGAAGGGAAGCAGAGAATACCAGGTCGGTTAAACCAGCGGAGAAGGAGAAGCCTGCCCGGAAGCCCAGGAGTACAGTGATGGTGGTGAAAATACCGTACAGCAGAGCGTAAATAACGTACAGAATTGGAGCAAGGAACATAAAGCCAAACTCGAAGGGCTCGGTAACACCGCAGATAAAGGAGCAGACTGCTGCGGAAGCTACAAGACCAACGGTAATTTTTTTCTTATTGTCCTTTGCGGTCTGAATCATTGCCAGTGCAGCGCCAGGGATACCGAACATCATACAGGGGAAGAATCCGGACATGTACATACCAAGATCCCAGGTAACATCAGCAGAGGTTTTGCCTGCCCAGAAGTTAGACAGATCGCCCAGACCGATGGTATCAAACCAGAATACGTTGTTCAGTGCGTGGTGCAGACCGGTAGGAATCAGAAGTCTGTTTAAGAATGCGTAGATACCTGCACCTACAGCTCCCATGCCTACGATACCCTTGCCCAGTGCAACCAGTCCGCCGAAAATAAGCGGCCAAGCAAAGAGCAGGATTGCTGCAGCTGCGATGGAAACAACAGCAGTGATAATTGCAACAGAACGCTTGCCGGAGAAGAAGGAAAGCGCATCGGGAAGACGGGTGTTCTTAAATCTGTTGTAGCAGGAAGCACCAATCAGACCGGCAATAATACCGATAAATGCGTTTTCAATTTTTCCGAAAGCCAGCATAGAGTTGGCATTGTCTGCGATAGACGGCATGATGGTGGTTACTACGCCGGGATTTAACAGCTTGGTAATCATCAGCCAAGAAACAAGACCTGCCAGTCCGGCAGTACCATCGTGGTCATCCGTCATGCCGACGGCAACACCAATAACAAACAGCCAGTGCATGTTGTCAATCAGAGCTCCGCCTGCTTTTACAAGAAAGAAGCCAATAATCTCTACAAGACCATTTACTTCACCGCCCTGCATGGTAGACGGACAGAGTGCATATCCAATACCCATCAGAATACCGCAGATGGGAAGACATGCCACTGGAAGCATCAATGCTTTACCAAGTTTTTGCAGATACTTCATCATAAAAAATTCCTCCTTTTTTCATTCCTTTTCTTGATAAAAGGTATTATTTTTGGAAAATTAATGTGAGAAAGGATAAAAGCAAGAATAAAAAATAAAATTTCCCATTTCGTGGTACGAACATAAAATAATTTTCCATTTGTCTTCATGATACGTTGTTTATGTACAAAAGTCAATACAATTTTTTTATAAAAAGTTTATGATTTTTTTATATTGTTTAAGATTTTGTTGATTTTGTGAAGAAATTTGCAGTATTGATATCAGGTAACTGAACTGTTACGATATCAGAGGATTGATTCCTGGAGGGGTGTCGAAATTTGACGATCGAAAAACGGTTTGATAGAATTGACATCCGGGTTATTTTTGAGTATGATTAGTGTACAGTCAACGCCAGTTCAGGCGGTGTGATTCAATTTCATTTATGCTTCTGTGTCGGATCTGTTGATTCGAAAAAGAAAGCATCAGCCAATCGGCAAAATATTTTCAACACAGTTTTATGAGAAAGATTTAGAAGAGAGGAGGGGAAGGTCTGTCTGAGGAATTATTTTCCAGATGCATCTTGTGTATCGTTCTGACAGGCGCAGGAATTACGGATCTGAGGGACGGAAAGGTGTATAACTGGTGGCTTGTTTTAGGCCTGGCTGCAGGTGTTTTATGCAGAGGGGCTATATTTTTTACCGGAGCTGCATTTTTTCTGATACCATCCTTTTTGCTGTTTTGTTTCCGTATGATTGGAGCTGGAGACGGAAAACTGGCAGCTGTTACAGGAGGGTTTCTGGGAATTCAGGACGGTCTGTTCGTGATAATGATCGGGCTGTTTCTGGGAGCTTTGTGGTCAGTGGGGCGTATGTGGAGAGACAGAAGCTTTGGACTGCGTATGGGGTATTTGCTTCACTATGCAGAGAGTCTGATGGGACAGAGAACCTGTTTCAGTTACGATGATTTAACAGGGCTGGAGGCCAGACACAGAATCCCTCTGGCAGCGTGTCTGTCAGCTGGGGGATATTTGTATCTGCTTGGTTCAGCGGCAGTCAGATTGGGAGGATGTGTTTTATGAAACGGATTATGGCAGTGTATGATGCAGATCCATTTTATGCAGATCGTTTTGCAGAATTTGTAAATCAGAAGGAGGCGGCGTTTCATGCTGTGGCATTTACCAGTCTGGCCCGTCTTCGGGCATTTTCTGAACAGCAGAGAATAGAGATGCTTCTGGTTGGTGATGAGGTGGAGGAGGAAGCTTTGGAAGGAATACGGGCGGAGCAGCTTATTCGTCTCGGAGAAACAGGGTTTCCGGGAAAGGAGGCGAAAACAGTTTACAAATATCAGGCCACAGACAGTGTCCTGAGAGAGGTTATGTCCTGCTATCAGGTGAAGGAACAGCCGGTACGGATGGTAACTGGAAGCCAGAAGAGCAGGATAATCGGTGTTTATTCTCCTGTAGGCAGATGCGGCAAGACAGCGTTTGCATTTACACTGGGACAGGATTTGTCTCGAAGCAGCAAGACGCTTTTTTTGACACTGGAGGAGTGCTGTGCATTGTCTGTGCTTACAGGAACGGAATATGAAGCTGGTCTGTCGGAGTTGCTTTATTATTACCGGCAGGGAGAATACAGCCATCTTCGCCTGCGGGGAGTAATATACAGCTGGGGAGAGCTGGATTATGTTCCTCCTGCAGAATATCCAGAAGATTTGGCGCAGATGAAAGGAGAGGAACTGGCTAGTTTGATTGATTTGATTGCTTCAGAAGGGCTTTATGAGACGATTGTTGTAGATCTGGGACATTTTTTCTGGGGGACGGAACTGTTTTTGTCCTTGTGCGATGTGGTTTACACACCAGTCCAGGAGGATCCGGTATCTCTGGTAAAGCTGGAGCAATGGCAAAAATATATAGAAGTCTCTGGATATGGAGGGCTTTTGGAACGGATTCGAAGGATTCGCCTGCCATATCAGAAAAATCTCGTCCAGCAGGGACATTATCTGGAGCAATTGTTATGGGGAGAGATGGGGGACTTTGTGCGGAGTCTCACCGGACGGGGAGAATCAGGAAAGGAGGAAGCTTAACTGCAGATATTACCAAGAATGGAAAAAGACGGGCAGAGAGAAAGCAGGACAGTGCAGGAGCGTCTGAAGCAGGAGATTCGTATGGAGCTTCAGGGGATCAGCCAGATAGAGGAGGAAAATCTGCAGGAGTGTATTGATCGGGCAATTCGCAGGGAAGGCCAGAGACAATATCTGCCTTTGCAGCGGCGGCTGGAATTAAAAACACGGCTGTACGACAGCTTTCGCCGGCTTGATATTCTTCAGGAGCTGGTAGATGATCCAGAAGTGACGGAGATTATGGTCAATGGAAAAGATCGAATTTTTGTGGAGAAAAAAGGAAGAATCAGCCAATGGGAACGGACATTTGACCAGGTGGAGGAGCTGGAGGATTTGATTCAGCAGATTGTCAGCCGTATTAACCGGTCTGTGAATGTCTTGCATCCTATTGCAGATGCAAGACTGGAGGACGGTTCCAGAGTTCATGTGGTCTTGCCGCCGGTTGCCCTGGATGGTCCGGTTGTGACAATCCGAAAATTTCCGGATCCGATTACAGCAGAGAAGCTGGTTTCCATAGGTTCTTTAACAGAGGAAGCTGCACAGTTTTTGAAAAATCTGGTGCAGGCAGGATACAATCTGTTTATCTGCGGCGGAACTGGTTCCGGTAAGACAACTTTTCTCAATGCTATGTCAGGATTTATTCCGAACACAGAGCGTGTCATTACGATAGAGGATTCAGCGGAGCTGCAGATTCGCCAGGTTCCGAATCTGGTTCGCCTGGAAACTCGTAACGCCAATGGAGAGGGAGAGGGGGCCATTGAAATCAGCGATTTGATTCGGGCAGCTTTGCGGATGAGGCCGGATCGGATTATCGTAGGAGAAGTGAGGGGAAAGGAGTGTCTCGATATGCTTCAGGCGTTAAATACCGGACATGCAGGCAGTTTGTCTACGGGACATGGAAACAGTCCCAGAGATATGCTTTCCAGGCTGGAAACTATGACGCTTATGGGGGCGGATCTGCCTTTAGCAGCAGTGCGGAGCCAAATTTCCTCAGCGATTGATATTCTGGTGCATTTGGGACGTCTGCGGGATAAAAGCCGTCGGGTTCTGGAGATTGCTGAAGTAGGGGCAGTGGAAGAAGGGATCATCCAGTTGAATTCTCTGTTCCGTTTTCAGGAAGAGGAGGGAAGTGTCGATGAGGAAAGGAAAACAGGGCGGGTCAGGGGGCATCTTATCAAAACAGGAACTCTGCAGTCAGTGGAAAAACTCAAAGCAGCAGGTTATCCAGTATGAGAAATACAGGATGACGACGGCAGAACTGCTTCAGGCAGTGGGAAAGGGGGTGGCTGCCTGCGGACTGTTTGCGGCAGTGTTTTACAGAAGCATGAAGGCATTCTGGATGATGATTCCTGTCGGGGTGACGGTGGCTCTTGTTTCGGAAAGAAAAAGACTGAAAAACAGGAGATGGAATCTTTTGGCTGTTCAGTTTAAGGAGAGCATGGTGATTCTGGCATCGGCTTTAAGTTCTGGATATGCCATGGAAAACGCATTGGCAGTGAGCAGGGAGGAACTGTCTATGCTTTATGGGGAAGATGGACTGATTACAAGAGAATTTTCCTATATGATCGCTCAGCTGAAAACAAACAGAACCGTAGAGGAGGTGCTGAATGATTTTGCAGAGAGAAGCGGTTTGGAGGATGTGAAAAATTTTTCTGAGGTATTTTCTGTAGCCAAGCGCAGCGGTGGAGATTTAAGCGGGATTATGCGTCATACGGCAGAAGTGATTCGGGACAAAATGCAGGTGAGGGAGGAAATCCGGACAATGACAGCATCGCGGCAGTTCGAACAGAAAATTATGGGAATGATACCATTTCTGATTGCATTTTATGTGGAAGGTTCTTCACCAGGTTTTTTTTCACAGATGTATGAAACAGGACTGGGAAGAATTTTGATGACCGGATGTATGGCAGGATATCTGATCTCAGTGGTTTTATCCAGAAGAATTCTGGATATCCGCATATAGGCTGCCTGAAAAAGGAGGGATGGGGACTTTTGATTACCAGAAAAAGTCAGTGGATTTTGCCGGCAGTCTGTATAGTCGGAAGTATGGCGCTTTATGGAGTCCTGGAAATTTCTAACAGCAGTTCATCAGAAAGCCTGCCGGGAAACAGAATTCTTCGAGATGGATATGCAGGACTTGAGGAGCAGTATGAGCTGCTGGTAGACGGAGTGGCTCAGAAAGCGGTTCCTGTTACGGTACAGGTCAGTCCCAGAGCGTATACTCAGGAAGAAGCTATGGAGGCCTTTTATCATCTGATGGATGATATTGAAAACAGAATCCGGGGAGAAAACCGTTCTCTGACGGAGGTGGAATCGGATTTGGAATTGATTTCCAGGGATAAAGAAACAGGGATTTCTATTCGGTGGCAGTCCTCAGAACCGGAACTGCTTTCTTCTATGGGAAAAATTATGAAATCAACAGAAACGCCCAGACAGGTGATTCTCTCTGCAAGATTGACTGTGGATGGTTATCATGCAGATTTCCAGGTTCCTATTCGTCTTGTTCCCAGAACGCTTTCTCCAGATGAGCAGCTTTTGGCAGGACTTCAGCAGGAGATAGAGAAAAGGAATGAGGAACAGAAGACGAATGAGTATCTGGTTCTTCCAGAGCGTGTGGATGGCAGAACAATTTCCTACCGCAGGGAAAAGAAAGAGAATTATTTTGTGCTGCCTTTTTTAGGAATTTTTCTTGCATTCTTACTGGTAATCCGGGAGAGGGAGGCAGAAAAGGTAAGGGAGAAACGTCGGGAGAAGGAATTGCTTCTGGACTATGCAGAACTGGTATCAAAGCTGATGATCCTGGTTGGAGCAGGAATGACGATTCGCAGCGCGTGGGAACGAATGGTAAAGGACTATGAACACGCAAGAGAAATGGGAAAGCAGAAGCAGCAGGCGGCAGGAGAGGAAATGTGCCGTACATATTACCAGCTGGTAAATGGAATGCCGGAGGGGACTGCTTACCGGGAATTTGGCCGCAGATGTAAGCTTCAGCCTTACCTGAAGCTGAGCAGCGTATTGGAGCAGAACAGAAAGGCGGGAACAAAAAATTTAAGAGCCATACTCAGAACAGAGATGGAGGATGCTTTTGAAATGAGAAAAAACCTGGCCCGCCGTATGGGAGAGGAGGCAGGAACAAAGCTGCTTGCGTCGCTGTTTTTGATGCTTGGCATTGTAATGGTAATGATCATGGCTCCGGCCATGATGACGATGGGATAAGGAGGATATCGATATGTTGAGAAATGAAATCTGTGAATTTTTCCATCAGGAGGATGGAGTTGGCGTAATTGAGATCAAAAGTATATTTTTATATACAAAATCGAATTCCTTCAAAAATGCCTGAAAATCCGGTACTTAAGCCATTTTTTTATTTTGTATATAAAAACTGTCACGTATGCAAAATATGCAGAAAAAATAAGTAATACACTAATTTTTTTTTCCTTGTGAAATCTTTTATCTAAGAAAAATTTTATATTAAATTCTCAAAAAATCTATACACCCATAGTATAAAATACGGAGGAATTTATATGGTTATGATTGTTAATAGTGGACGTTGGTGTCTTGGTTTTCTCGGTGATGATGGATTCCCAGATCATCTGAAGCTATGGCTTCGTATTCACGGTGATGAGGATCTGCGGGTTCACATGCTGACCAGGTGGCTCATTTCACATCACGTCCGTGGTGTCGCATGGCGTAGTCCACAGGGATCCTGGACAGACTGGAGGGCAGGATTGTTCGTCCGGCAGTTTAATCGTCAAATGCAATGCGCCGGGATGAGATGTACGATGCGGGAAGTAATACTGGAATCCCATTTTGCGGATGCTATCTAATGCATTGAGAATATATCCGAACAGCCTTGTGTCCCAAAAGAGCGTAGCCATCCTGTGTTCTTCTTAATATCCAAAAGTGAAAAATTGAACTTGACTATCGTGCTTATTTTGATGAAAATATAAGCACAGAAGGATGGTGGTTCTATGAACGAAATGATAAATCCCGTTGTACGGTTGTCTTCATTGACGTTGGAAAATATTAAGAATGTCAGAAAAGGAACCGTTTGCGTTCCGATGGCGGGCATAACAAAAGCTGGCGTCCTTGGCATTTATGGACAGAACGGTTCTGGCAAAACAACGGTTATTGATGCATTGTATTTTTTACAGCAGATCATGATGGGGAACGAACTGGAGCCGGCAATTGCTGATTATATGAATTCTGAGTCCGGTCATGCTGAAATCACTGCTGAATTTATCATATCCGGTAACGAAAACACTCTCTATGAAGTAGGCTACCATGTACAGCTGAAAAACATAGATTCCAAGGTTTATATAGACCGAGAGTTCTTGAATTGTTCTATTACTAAAAACGGAAGCCGTTCCAATAAAAATATTTTTATGGATTACCAGCGATCAGCTTCTAATAGTATATTCCAACCTCAAAAGCGATTGGATGAATTAGTCTCGCAGGACAAAAATTTATTGACGGACCTAATCGTTGCCAGAAAAATTGCCGAAAAAAGCAACTGCTCCTATATTTTTGGCGAGAGCAGCCGCGACATATTCAGCCATTCTGATTCCATTCCATTTGAGAACTATTCGTTTGTTATCCGTACTCTTTTCCGTTTTGCGGTCAGGGATTTGTTTGTCGTCCGTAATATGCATTCTGGAATGATCGCCACAAATTTTAGACTTCCAATGGCGTCCCGTATTGAAAAAGACCAAAGGGGGGCCAAAGGTGATTGTGCGATCCCCTTGATGGCCCCGATTACTCTCGACAAGGAGCGGAAAGACCTGCTCGGCGTTATCGTAGAGCAGATAAACACCGTGTTATATACGATTATTCCGGGTATGAATATTGAGGTTCGTGACTACGGAAAGCAGGCACTTGATTCCGGAGAAGATGGATGGAAAGTAGAGTTAATGTCTGTCAGAGCAGGGCATCGCTCTATTCCCATCCGCATGGAATCGGAAGGAATTATTAAAATTCTCTCTATTTTAAATGCTCTGATTCAGGCTTTTGGGAATCCTTCCATTTGCCTGGCCATCGACCAGTTGGACGCTGGTATCTTTGAATATATGCTTGGCGAATTATTGGATATCTTCCAGAACAGCGCAAAGGGTCAGCTGATTTTTACTTCTCACAATCTTCGTGCTCTGGAAATGCTTGACAAGGAAAGCATTATGTTCTCTACAACGAATCCAGAAAACCGCTATATTCACATAAAAAATGTTAAGGGAAGCAATAATTTACGAAGCATGTATATCCGTAGTATCACTCTTGGTGGTCAAGATGAAGTGATTTACGAGGAAACAGACAGCCTGGAAATTGCCAGAGCCTTCCGAAAGGCCGGAAGGAGCGCGCAAAATGACTGGGAAATCAGCAGTTGTTGTAATCGTTGAAGGACATAGCGATATGGCTTCCCTCAGAACTGTTTTCGGTTCGAATTCTTTTGGAAGACTTGCATTTTTTCATGCGGGATGGTATTGTATAGACAACAGAAGAGGTGCCACCGATAGACGGTTTGGCCCTCACAAATTGATTAAAAAATAACCGCTAGTTTGCGAGGCTGGGCGGTTATTTTTTTGACTTTTTTCGTGTTTTTGAGTTAACGGCTATCATGTGGTTTTAGCGCGATTTGTAAAAAGTTGAGTAAGGATTTTTTCTCAACGTCATAATCCATACTTCAACCTCATATCAGAAACCACAAGATCTGCATCTCTGAACATTCCATGTTCTCTGGACTTTTCCAATTTTGCAAGCATTTCTGTCTCCGTCATAGGTGCATATGGGTTTGATTTTGTCTGCCTTTTGATTTCAAAAGGGAATCCATTTGATGCCACTGCCTGGGTTAAAAACATTCTGATTGCTGTTGTTGTATCTGTCCCTAAATCTTTAAATAGTTCATCTGATTTACTCTTTAACTCAGCGTCTACCCTGACCTTAATTGTACTATCCATGTTCAGCACCTCACTCCCATCTATTTTCTTCATTATAATCACTAAATCATTTCTATTTCAATACATTTGTATTGTTATTACAAAATTTAGAAACTGTTAGGTTACTATTATTTGCTTCCATCATTTTCTCCCTTGTTTCGGCTGTCGGATGATATCCGGCTTTTTAACATTAGACTTCGTGAACGGTAAGGTATCCACCGTTTTTGCTTGTCTGGACTTTAACATCCAGCGAACCTTGCCGTAACGGCAGGTAGGCATGAGCGGTTACCCGTTCACATCCACTACATAAAAGTATCTCATAATTCCCCTTTTACTGTAAGCCAGACACCACCAGTTCCGGCCCGGTAGATATCCGGATCTGACGGCTTCTGTTAAGTTTCCATAGCATGGGCATCCCTAACCGAAGTGTGGGGCTTCCTTCCGTTTCAATTTCTAAACGTTGAAGTATATCTGAAATAATTCCGGCATCTTCTATCCGGCTTATTCTAAACCATTATTTCTGCATCTTTCATGTATTATTCACTTTCAGGTCCCTTTCTACTGTATAGATGTTGCTGCCTTTAATCGTGACTCCTCTTGGTTCATGGGCATGAGTCTTTGCTTTCTCCTTGGTGTGAATGACCTTTGGCTTCATGCCGAAATCCTTCTTACTATGAAAAATGGCTGCGGAATTGCTTCCGCAGCCGTTGTGCCTGAAAACCGTACCTTGGCACCGTGATCCCTCACAGGTTTTTTACAGGGTGATTTGAAAATCTGCATGATATGCTTTTCCAAAGCCGTCTCCATGAACCGGAACACATAACCCGATAACAAATAACCGATAAGCGATGACAATGAACCGTAACCACTCGTAATTATTGTTAGAAGTACCCCCTGTACGGAAATTCTACTTAGATATCCACCTCAAACAGCACCGTCTGATTATAACGATCCAGTGCAATCTGCATTTCCATGATCGTATTGGAGATGCGGTCATATTCCTGCCGGATCAGTTCCGGATCGTAGTTGATATACTTATATTCCGGTGCCGAACCGGAAGAACCGAAGGAGTTGCCATAGACCCGCGTTTTTGGAAGTCTCTTGCGCATATCGTCAAGCACCGTCTTTCTCTTGTTGAGCTGCGCCATCCGGATCAGGATGCCGTCAATGCTCATTTCCTGATCGCCGACTTGCACTTTTGCGGTGGCATTGGTCAGATTCAATGCGTGCTTGATGGTAAGGATCTTCCTGTCAATCTCATCAATCGTATTCGCAACAGTCATGTAATCATATTCCGGAACAACTGGTTCCTCGTTGACTGCAGCTACGTAAGTACTGGATGTCGATTCCTTGTTTACCCAGAATGCCTTGTCTTCTTCCAGGCTTCTCAGCATCTTATTTGCATAAGCCGATGTAATTTTCTGCATGGTTTTCGCCTCCCATAATGTTTTTTCAACGCAAATGATCTCAGTCCCACAAATTCCAGAAATATCTGGCAAAGAGCTTCATACCTTCTTTCATGCACCGATCCCGGTATGTTGTCAGTTCGTTTTCCGCTGCCAGCCACTGATCTGATATTTCCTTATATTCCGGTACATCGGACATGGTGTACATACGGCTGAATCCTTTCTTTTTTTCCTGTTCTTTTTCTTCTTTTGTCTTCAGTTTTTCGCCGAACATCCCGTATTGTCGAGTGAATGCTGCCATTGCTTCATCATGCGCATCCTGATACGGGTTTTTCCGGCGGCAGGTTTCCTCGTTTGCCTCTCGAAACAAAAATTCCATACGCTTCAGGATCCTGTTCCACTTCCGTACATTTTCTTCTTCAGTTCCAGTGAAGTATCCAGGATACCCGTGGCTGTTGATACGCAGATCGTGAATCATGTTCGGAACAACGGTAACGAACCACCAGTCAATCGACCAGACATCACGGTAGCAGTATCCGTAACGCAATCTCTGGCGGATGCAGATGATATCTTCTTTCCAACGTTTTATCCATCCCAAGGGAGAATCGTGAGCCGGTCCGTAAGTAAGAAATACAGGACATTCCGGTTTGCGCGTTTTACTTTTCCGTTTCTTTCGCAGAATATCATTTAACATAAATTTATGTCCCGATTCCATGTTTCACCGTCCTCTCCGCTATCATTTGTTTCTGACCCGATTGTAAATCATACCGCGGAAGATGTCATTCAACCATCGGTTTAAAATATCCAATAAACGAGGAATATCCCCGTCGATGACGAGGATATCTTCAATCGTAGTATGCAATAATCTGCTTAAGATAATGAAGTTGTCGATGCTGGGTAACGATTTACCGGACAGCCATTTGTAAATGGCCTGCGGATCTTCAAACCCGAAAGCTCCCTGGATTTCCCGAATCGTATACCCCTGTTCCAAAAGCAACTTTCTTATGCGTTCCCCTGTCTCTTCCGGCTGGATTGACAAATACATTGGTTCCATACTTTGCGCCTCCATGATTCAGGACCGTGTTTCTTGATAACGTAAATATTCTACCACGGAAAGGACAGGACTACCAGCACCAATCATACTGTAAATTTTCATTTCTGGTTTTTTTATAAACTCGTTGCATAATTTAGATATTCTGTGTATGCTATAGTCGGTAGATGGGCTATATGCCTATCATGTGGACTGACACATAAAATCCGAAATTCTTTCCGGACTTCGGGTGCCGGACAGTTGGCTGGCAACGGAAAAACCGGTTTGCTTTCCGGACTTCGGGTGCCGATCAGTTGGCGGACAACAGAAAAATCAGTCATTAGAGGAAGGTGTCATCCGCTACGGCAAAGGAACCTTCCTTTTAAATTTGCCAAAATGGAGCGATTTTAAAAAGTAGGTTTTGATGTGGGATTGTATTTTAACCAGATAAGCGATGCACTCTGCTTCATCTGTTCCTCAATAATTTCGTTCCCTTTGATAACTTCGCCTAAGTTGGCTGCTGTAATCCGTTCACTCATAGTCTTCCGCCTCTAATAATAAACACTGCAAAGGTTTAAAATATCCTGTAATAGATCGTACTCCATCTTTGCCTTATCATTCATCTGATAATTTATCAGAGCATTCTGTGCGCACACGGCATCTACGCTTTGCGTTTTCGTTGAAAACCCCATCAGCGTATCCGGGCTAATACTCAAACTGGTAAAAATTTTATTCAAATGCTTATCGAATGTGCTTTTACTATCTATCTCGCCATTCAAAATCTTGTCTAAAGTAGGGCGAGAAATTTCTGTTTTTTTGCAGAATGATACCTTGGAGAATCCATTGCCACGGATGTAGTCCTTTAATTTAATTCCTATCAGTTTTCTCATTTCAAAAAGTTCATCAAAATGCACTTTCCATCCCTCCCTTCTGATATTATATATCATCATCTTCATGAAATCGACCACACTGTAAATTATTTTTTTTACATTTCTGGACTTTCTTATCACAATTTGCTTCATAAACTCGTCGCATAATTTAGATATTCCGTGTATGCTATAGTCGGTAGATGGGCTATATGCCTATCATGTGGACTGACACATAAAATCCGAAATTCTTTCCGGACTTCGGGTGCCGGACAGTTGGCTGGCAACGGAAAAACCGGTTTGCTTTCCGGACTTCGGGTGCCGATCAGTTGGCGGACAACAGAAAAATCAGTCATTAGAGGAAGGTGTCATCCGCTACGGCAAGGAACCTTCCTTTTAAATTTGCCAAAATGGAGCGATTTTAAAAAGTAAGTTTTGAGGTAGACAAATAATTATAATATAATTATTATATAATTATAAAGGAAGTGAAGAAGTACTATTTGAATAGAATGAAGAAAAGAATACCAAAAAAGCATGGGATTTCCTTTGAAGAGGCTCAGGCCGTTTTCGAGGATGAATATGCGATTCCGTTTGATGATTCGGATCATTCTGAAGAAGATAGGTTTCTGATTATAGGTATGACCGATAGGAAAGGTGTTTGTATTGTTAGCCATTGCTATCGCGGAGAAGATGAAAAAATCAGAATCATATCCGCAAGAAAGGCAACGAAAACAGAGCAAAATGTTTACAATGAACAACCATTTTGGAGGTGAGATCATGCGTGAAGAATATGATATTATGAATTTAAACCCGAGAAAAAATCCGTATGCAAAAACAAATAAGAAGCAGGTAACCATCAATCTTGATGAAAATGTTATTGAGTATTTTAAGAATGAGTCGGATGCAGTCGGTATTCCATATCAGACGCTTATTAACCTGTACCTGCGTGATTGCATGAAGAATAACCGTCATCCGGAAGTAATCTGGGATCAGAGCGTTTCATGAAAATAAGAATTTGAGGTAGAATGAGTTCTTCAGACTTCGTGGATTACCAGGACTATCATTAGAAGGAGGAACATGCATGATAAGCAGAAAACCAACTCATCCGGGAGTTGTCCTCTTGGAAGATGTTATAAAACCACTGGGGCTTACCATTACCGATGCAGCCAGAATGCTTGGTGTAAGCCGGAAAGCATTATCAGAATTTGTGAATGAAAAAGCGATGTTAAGTCCTGATATGGCAATTCGCATTGCAAAAGCGACGAACACATCGCCGGAAAGCTGGATGAATATGCAGCAGAAACTGACACTCTGGGAAGCAGAGCAGCATCTTCCAAAGAAAACTACTTTTTTATATCCAAAATAGAAAATCTCTGCAAACCCTTTATCCATGCGGCTTTGCCGCTATTTTGTATATTCCCCAAAAAATATCCATTATCCAAAATGAACCGTCAAATTTACCTCAAATTTTTTCCAAATATCCAAAATGAATTTTTCAAATATCCCGTGATTTTAGCTGTGAAATTTTTGGAAAATCTGGCTTGAAATTTTTCGGATATTGTCCCGTTTTGGCTGTAAAATTTTTGGCGGCCAGCAGGGCATGTGTCGCGAAAGTCTCGCTTTACCAGTAATTAAATAAGCCCTCTCTAATTTTCTTAGAGAGAGCTCATTATTAGAATTCGTTTAAACTGGCAGTTCGTATATGACGAATGACATTTTTAGAATCTCAAAAATATCATTCAGCGGCATCGGTCTGTCTCGTTTTTTTCTTTGTTCCATTCGGCTGTCAGGTCAGATGAATCCTTGTAAGTAATCGTTAAATGCCTTCTTTTTGGAATGCCAGATTATTTCTGATTAATTCATTGATTGTTGCCGGTGTATAATTATTGATCATACATCCGGCATTCAGTGCCCGTTCTCTGGTACGCATAAACTGGTATGTCTCATCTTTTTTACTATGAATATGACCGTAAATATGCCAAGAGCCGTGCATGTACCCGTTCCATTCTGCAATCGGGAAATGGCAAAGGCAGATCTGTTTATCTCCGTCCGTCACGTGCATCATTGGGCTTACATCTTCGAAGTAATGCATTGCCTTCGGATTTTCCAAAGTTCTGCCATCATGGTTCCCAATGATCAAAATCTTATGGCCACGCAGTTGCCGCAGGTACCATTCCGGTGCTCGTTCGCTTTTATAGCAGAAGTCACCGAGAACATATACCGTATCTTCAGGCTGGACCCGCCCGTTCCACAGTTGAATCAGACAACGATCCATGTCATCCACATCCATAAATGGGCGGTGGTCAAAACCGATTACATTCCGATGGCCAAAATGTAAATCACTGATGTAAAATTTCTTTTCGTTCGACGTATTATTTTGCATTTGACATTACTCCTTTTCTCGTGATTTATGTATTTTCGCTGGGGGTGGCATCGTGCAACAGGTGTGTTCCTATTTCAGCGGCTTTGTTGCTATTTGTACATTCACCAGAGTTCTTCCAAAATGAATTTTTTCAATATCGCCCTATTTGGAACGTAAAATTTTTGGCAGCCAGCAGGGCGTGAGTCGTAAAAGTTGGCGCTTTATATCAAAAGTCGCTCGAAAAAAATGACATTTTGTAATAAAACTCCCTTGAAAAAGTTACATATTTGAAAAACATTGGCCGTAAATTTTTTGGCAGCCAACTGGGCGTGCGTCGCAAAAGTTGGTGTTTCGCAGCAAAAATATTCAATAACATAGGAGGACGTATTATGGTTATGGTTGTTAATAGTGGGCGTTGGTGTCTTGGTTTTCTCGGTGATGATGGATTCCCGGATCAGCTGAAGCTATGGCTTCGCATTCACAGTGATGAGGATCTGCGGGTTCATATGCTGACTCAGTGGCTCGTCTCTCATCATGTCCGAGGCGTTGCATGGCGTAGCCCGCAGGGGCCCTGGCTGGATTGGAGGGCAGGATTGTTCGTCCGGCAGTTTAACCGTCAGATGGAATGTGCCGGAATGAAATGCACGATACGGGAAGTAATGTTGGAATCACATTTTGCGGATGATATCTAATGCATCACTTCTTACAATTTCAGAGGGATGTTTGAATCAATCAATAATACCGAATTTCTCATTCATCGCTTCTTCCCTTTCAGCATCATAATCAATTGTCTCTATAGCAGCCTTTCTGGATGCTTCAAGTCTTGCGAAAGATTCGCAACTTTTCCTTGCCCGTTCCGTTGCCGCATTGGTCCGCTCGCTGTTCGCTTTCATAAAAAAAACACCTCCAATTTACCGACAGAAGAACTTCTTTAGTAATTTTTTTCCTCTTCATATTTGTTTGTCAGCTGGATTTGTTTCACTGGTCTATTTTCTGTTTTCTCCATAATTTCAATAAATCGGTCGCATCCGTTTTCATCAAGATAAAAACGCTCTGTGATGGATGATATTGCCATAACTGATATTTCCTTTCTGCAGAAGATGCCTGTAATGTTCATAACCACATCTTTTTGTAGCGTGATTTTGTTTCTTTAATCGTGAACCTTTAAAAGCCTTTTCTGATATGCTTCTTCTAATTTTTCCTCAGATGGTCCTTTTTCCTCAAAAATCGGATGGTATGCATCCAGCTCCTCATCTGTCGGATACAGTGCATGCAGCTCATCTTCCGTGAGCTTTAGTGCTTCCATAATTCTTTTTGTTTCCACACCCTGCGATACAAGTTCCAACACTGCATACTTATCCGGATTTTCTCTCCAGGCTGTCAAGCCTGGCAGATCGATGAGTCCATCTATCACCTGTTCCCAAGAAGCATCCTGCTCCTGAGTTTTTAACACATGCCAAACATATCTTACGTCAACAAGCAAAGCGCCTTCCTTATATCCATCCTGATAGTTCCGCTTCCACCTGCATTTATATGCGATTTTATCAATTGTTTCCCGCGAGAGCCCAATATAATATGCAACGTTTTCATAGTATGTCTGGCCGAAATATGGAACGTTTATATTTCTCCATATCATACGCTCTGCGATTTGTTCTTTTTGTTTCTGCAGTTCTTCTTCCACATATTTCTGAATCTCCGGATCGGTTTTGTCTATCATGGTTTTACCTCCTCTATCGGGTAGATTGTTTATTTCCTTTTCTTTTTTATGAAAAACCAGTCCCATGGTATACGGGAGAGTAATTTTGTTCCTTTAAGTGTGGACTTTTAAAGCAATTTATAATTGATAAGAGGGCCCTTGCAAATTTTGTTGATAAATATTTTTGTAAATTTTTGGCCTTGTCTTCGCTATCGAACATCCCAAGACTGAAGAATGTTTCTGTAGCTCCAACCCCAGGGGTGCCAATAATTGATGGCGCAAGCACTTCGCCGAAAGAACCTATACCGCTTGCCTTTGGAATAAAAAGTTTGTATAAGTCGAAATTTATTACATCATTCAAGTATTCGCGACGGATGAAGCGTGTTACACGCTCATTATTAACACGGCCAAGAATTTTACCGTATGTATGCCCATCGTTTGGATTCGCTTCTAAAAATATCATAGGAAGTTTTTCAACAATATTTGATTTAAGGTCATAATCATGTCCCTTGCTTTGCAAAGAACGTACTTCCGGATGTTCAGCGTGCATTGTATCAGTAAAGTGATACGCATATCCAGACACACCAATATCAGAAATACTTTTCATATTGTCATGGAATAATTTTTTTAAAATATTGTTTAATTCTTCATACGGAGTAAAAATTCCAATTGCACCAAAAACAGCGCTATTATCATGATATGTAATAGCCACACCACCCTTAATGTCAGTATTCGGAAATACTCTTGACGCATTTTCTTCATAATGAAGAACTTTAAAATGCGGATCATTTAGCATCTTTTCATTCCAAGCTTTTGGAGTGGAACCTGCATCAAACAGGAATCTTGCTGGATGAATTAATTCAACTTTTTCGGCTACTTCGTTTGCAGCATCCATGAAATCATTATAAACCGGCTGTGCGTAATTACCATTTTGTCCTGAATTATTAAAGTCGGCATTATACGGTGGATTACCTATCGCGTAGTCAAATAAACTTTTTCCCATATCCTCACATCCCCTTCTTTAAATCTTTATATGTAACCGTTTCGTTTGAACGCCAGTTTCTGATTTTACACGGCAGTGCAATATCGCCCTGTTCCGGCTCTTCAAACATATCAAAAATAGACATCTGGTGATATTCTTCATGGGGCTTTCCAAGTGGAACCGTGTCCTTCAGGCCATCCATCTGCCAGATATTCCATGCGATGACATTAGCAAACTGCTTCAATAACTTCTCATCCGGATCCAATTCCATTCGTTCACGAAAATAATCCGCAAACGTCATAATCAGATTGATCCGGGCAATCAGAAGGTTATCTCCCTGGTATTCGTATCCATAACAGCTCTGGAAAGCTCGTAAAACCCAGTACAGCCATTCATCGTTATTCTGTGCATTTTCATTTACCACACGCAGCTTTCGATCCAACATCCCGATCCGGCGAAGTGGTGGAAGAATCAGTTCGCCAGTCGTTGCGTCATATCTGGATACCAGGTATGGGGCTTCACCGCAAGTGATTTCCAAGCGTCGTGAGTCAACGTAGGCTTTCCATGTTCTTTTCTCATCAAATGGAATCTTATCTTCATTTACTGTCCAAGTATGTTCTAACTCGTTCTCAAAATTAAAGATGTCTTTCTGTCCGAACCACTGTTCATCTGCATAATTGTTCATCTTGTTGCAGAGCCATACCGGTGTAAATACTTCAGCCTTTTTTCTGGTTCTTTCCTGCTGTTCCTCCACGGCCTTCTCCGTTCGTGACCGTAAATCTATTGAGCCCAGTCCCTTGATGGCCATGATATCAATATGATCCTTGTCCTGGAAACCAGCCCCTTTTTCGCAATAGGCATCAGTGGCCCAGATAATATTTTTTTTGGTCGTTTTATCCTGCAAAAGAATTCGTAATGTAGTTCTCACCGGATAAGAATCAAAATCAATTAATTTTCCCATAAATCAGTATCCCTCTAAGTATGTGTACCTAAGACTATTATAGTGGTTTCATTCCTTTGCGTCCACATATTTCCGGCGCATAAGGAACCTTACATAATCAGTATGGCTCATTTTTATGGAAAATTGGTTTTCATAATACCAAAAAATATATATTTGGCTTAATTCTGATAATCATACGCCATACTTAATTATATACAGGCCATGAAGGAGGTGAAACGAACATGAAAGTTGGGATTTTTTGTACATGTGGATTTTGCGGAAATACTTTTACGAGTGAGTTTGATACGGAAAAGATGATATGGAATCGAGTTTTGGTTAATGGCAGTACAGAAAATTATATGTGTGATTTTCGATGCCCGGCATGTGGGAACCGCATATTCGGAACATTAATTGTGGATGAACTCAGCCATAAAACGGCGGTGGTTGGGCTTAGTGATGCCGTAAATGGAAGTTGTACAGATAGCAAAATGGAATGCATATTCCATAATCGCTTGTAATATTCGTAGGTCTTGCAAATCCATTCGATTCAGTATATAATAGGTTAACTAAACAAATAATGAAAAAAGAAGAAGCCCTCTGATGTGCTAGTTTGGCGACCGGACATCAAAGGGCTTGGAGTGGATGTTATACCCACTTATTGTTTCCAGTATATTCTATTCTAAATTGACGTTTTTGTCAATCTAATATATATTGCGAACGTTTCAAGGGGCAGACATCCGGAAAGGAAACGTGAGCGTATGTCTAATACTCTTCAGTCATATACCCAAAATATTTTAAAGTGTAGGTTTGCAGTCTATAAAATCACGTATTCAGAAGATAAACGTTTTGTCAGGCGGTATTTTATCGTGTTAAAAGATGACCTCACGGGTCTTATCATTAAAGTGACAGATTTTGCTGACTATGTTCTTTATCGAGCGATGGAGGATATGAATGCGTATCGTACAAATGAGAGTGCATTGTATGCGATCTGTCAGTTTTTAAATTATGTGTTTTTTGAACATTATGAAAAATATCAGATAACAAGCATATATGATCTGAATAGAAACATGTTTCAGGAGTTTATATTAGATTACTGCTCTACGCGTAAACCGGACGGAAGTTATCCTGGAAAGGAATCCATCATCAACAAAAGAGCGGCCATTTGCATTTTTGGAGAAATGCTCTGCTACTATCACAAAGATAAAATGAAATATCTTCATCGTCACGAATTTGTACGTACGAAACTCTATCATGACGGGGAAAAAACATTCGAACAAAATGCTTACCAGATTTATGTGAAGTACTGGAGCGATAACAATGGCGAGTTACAAAAACTTATGCGTGATATGCCAATCGATTTAGCTGATCGTATCATAAAAATGGCAGAAATACATATGCCCGACCTTTGTTTTCCTATCATTTTACAGTTGTACGGAGGCTTACGGAGCGGAGAAATTTGTAATATACGCGGAAAAGACAGCATTTTAGGACCTGGAATCATTATACAAAGCATTCCGATTATAGATAAGTACGGAAACCGCGTTTTGCATCCGCAGTCGATACAGATTGATCTTAGACATGAATATACACTCCGTTCTGATGGTGCCCGCATTGGTGAAATTAAAAAAGAACGAATGGCATCAATATATGGCCCCTTTGTCAATATCGTATACAAATACTATTTAAAGCACCTGGATCTTATTAAAGATAAGAACTGCGAGGATACAAAGCCGCTGATTCTTTGTAAGAACAAAAATCGTCAAACTGGGCTGTATTATGGTCAGACTAAGTACAACTACTGTAGCAGGTTAAAAAAGCTGTTTTTCAATTATGTGCTGCCATCTTGTGAAAATGATCAAAACCCAGATTTAGCCATATTTTACTTAAACATGCAGAGCCATTCGTGGGGACCGCATGCATTCCGGCATTGGTATACGGTATATTTGATATTTTGTGGGGTTGACGATGTTGCCGAGCTTATGGCCTTGCGGGGTGACAAAAATCCGAACTCGGCGGCCGAATATATAAAAAATAAGGGCGTAATTTTGCAGACATATGAAAAATCCCTGCAAAAGTTAGGAAAAATGATCAGTACTCCGGAGGTCAAATAAGATGATTAGAATAAAAGCGGCAATGGAACGGATAAAACCATATGGATCCAAGACTCGGCCAATCGTTAATGGCTATTGTCTTGAAGGAAAAATCCCATGCGAACGTCGGGGAAACTGCTGGTATATTGATGAAGAATTCATTGAACAGGCGATTCTTTGGAGACAGCACGCACCGGTTACATTGGATCAGCTTGTAGCCGAGGATAAAAGAATTGATAGTCTTTTAGGCTCACAGAAAAAATTATGTTGGAATAATATTCGCAGAAAAGCCGGACCTTCAATCCTCTCACGTGGCTATGCGTTGCTGTTTTCAGGCAATTTTATCGCACCCGATAAAATTGAGTTGACCAGAAATATTATAAAAACGGAAGTTGATGCGTATTTTGGGGCGCAAAACCGGATTTTAATTACGGACGTGGCGAAAGAAACCGGAATCAGTGTATACAAACTAAAAAATATGATCAAATCCGGGGAGCTGAAGACCGCTAAAAGAGTGAAGGAAAACTGGACCATTGAAAAAGCCGAAGTATCAGATATCGTGGATGATGGCGGTCTGGTGGGAATTTATGATTTTTGTAAACAGATCCTTCCATCGGTAAAAACTTTGTTTGATTTGAATAACCGCAGCCATAGAGCCGTTTTGTTTGCCTTTTTAAAAAAGAGCAATTTAAAGGGGTATCTGCAAACATGGGATCAGGCAGGACTGCATGGCGATAGAAAAAATGCACTATATTTTCCGGATATTATTTCAGATCAGATGAAACAACTTCTCACGGAATACTTTCAGCATTATGGCCCTGCTGAAGACCGTCTAAAAAAAATGGCAACAGATCCCTATTGGCAATCACATAAAAGGACGTATGAAGCATTAACCCGGTTTGCAGAAACCAAGATAACGATAGGAATGGTGGCGCTGTTTGAAACGATTATGTGCTGTATCTCCTGTGAGATCATGGATGCAACAGACGAGGACGTAAACCGTATGGCCGACTATGCACAGCATGCGCCGGCTCAGATATATAGTAAATACCTGTCCCAGTTTTTGTCGTTCGTAAAGGATGAGTATGAAGACTGCACATTTAGCGTTGTGCTAAATTATCGGTCGGATCAAAATAGAAAAAAAATAATACAGACTGCTCCATATCCGTTTCATATGTATATGAGTGGTGCCTATTTATGTTTTAATCAGGAATTTATCACCGAGCATGAACTGGTAAAAAAAAGCCTTGATACATATAAATATGCAGTTCTTTGGCTGAATATGTGCTGGCATTATGTTGGAGCATGGCGAAGTAGCGATATTTTTCGACTGCATATCATACCGCTTCCACATGAAAAGACAGAAGTACGCCGTATGATTGAAGCTGGAGAATATACAGATGAGGCGATTATAGTGAGCCTGATGCTGGAAAATGAAATCAATGGCGCACATGCCAAGCCGCATAAAACGAAGGATTCACAAAACAATGGATTTTTGGTCGTGACATTTCCAGAAACCCTTAGATCGGTCATTGGACTGGTTTATTCTATCTGTTGTCTGCACTGTGAAGACCAGTTAGTCGAGCAGAAGTTGGAAGCAAAAGATTATATAGCCTTTTTTGGCGATGCATATCGTAAGATTTTTGGTAATCAGTTATTTTTGAATAGGCGTGCCAACAAATCTTTTGAGGATGCAATTGCTGAAATCACAGAACAGGATTCCGGAACCCGAAATAAACTGCTCGGTTATGTCGTTGCTTCATATGCACGCGGACATAGTTTTACATCGGGAAAATTATCATCCGTAACATACAAGTACTTGCAAACAAAAATGGATGGATATGGGATAAATGAAATTTTAATGATGCTATGGGAGTCAGGTACATGCAGTTTTATTCCGTACATGCTTCTTGAGATGGTTTATGGAAAGAAATTTGAACAGCTTACTTTCCCACAGCAGTCCCAATTGATTTCCATGTCAAAACTATCTGCACTATCTGCAGAAAACATTTCAGAGCTGGTTCAGAAAGTTCATGTAAAATCGGAGGCGGTACTTGACCGGATTTTTTATAAATATAATCAGGAAGAAAATAAGAAAATCATTGCCGATCAGATGCTAACCAACATTGTTCATCGGGAAGCAATCGGGAAACAGATGGGAGTTTCTTGCCTTTGTGCAGCCCGGAGGGTTCCGTGCTGCTATCCGGCAAAGCAAAACTGTGTCGGATGCGAGTATGCCATATATGAGCGTGGACTGTTTTTCTTTGCAGTGCAGCGGATAAAAATTATGTACGAGAGACTGAAAAAGGCATCTACAGATGGCGAAAAGAAAAAGATCAATGGGTTGCTGGAGGATGTCTATCTTCCGGCGGTTTATGAAATCATGCTATTTTCAAAAGAGCATTATGGTATGAATATCGAACCGTATAAACAGGAAATTTTGGAGTTGATGACAGGGGGTGCTTCAATTGCTGCAGATATCGATTAGTTCTGAGAATGGTCTGGAACGGCGCATGCCACTGAAAGAACTTACGGATGATATTCGGAATCTTGCGAGACAAAAATATAATGCTGCCTATGCCCAGGAAATCCTCTCTCCGGCGTACGATTCGGATGTATGGGAACTGGATAGCCAGATCCGAGTAACCAAATTTGACTTTACATATGAACGAAAAGCGGTCCTGCTCTGCGTGAATGGCAATGAAGTTCAGGTAAACCAGTTTATTGAAGACCTGAAAGCGATTACTGCATTACGTGTCGGAACTTGTGATGCAATAACATTAAGAGGCATGATCCGATATTCCATCAGATGTTTTATCGAAAGTGACGGGTATCAGAAAGCAGTCGCCTTACCGGATCCGCCGGCCTTATCGATGATAGGGTATTTTATGGATTTTCTTATGGTTCTGCCGTATGTGTCCCCTGAATATTTATCGGAGGCTAAGAAAAAGCTGGCTGCAGTGCGGGCAAAAATGGCAGAATTTAAACGCGGGCAAAGACGCGCCTGTACGTTGAATGAATTCAAGTCTTACTTCAAGCTGGATGATGCTATCAACAGATTTTTTGAGGAGTACGAAAATACGTCCTTGGGATCATATTTCATGCCATTTATTATATTTTGGAAGGTTACGACCATTCTCCCTATGCGTGTGACCGAGTTTTGCGTCACGCCGTATAAGTGTCTGCGGCAGGACAAGGATTTATATTATTTGACAGTCCGCCGGAGCCATTTAAAAGGAAGCTCCAGTTTTTATCCGAAAATCCATTATTACAGGATCGACAAAGACTATGATGAGTATGAGTACGAGATACCAAAAGCACTCTATGATATGATATACAAGTTTCAGACAGCAACAAAAGATTATGCGCATCCGTATGGATTATTATTTTCGACCGAATATACGTTAAGCTGCAATGTTGGACACAGCATTAAGGCGACTGCCGAAAAAACATTTGGAACTGATCAGATGGGAATTCTGATAAAGGATTTTTATTCCATATTTTTAGTAGGAAAACTTGGAATGAGTTTGGTGGATGAAAAGCTGCTTGAAACCCGCTACTTAGATACTATAGACGGTTCATACGAAATGGCCGATGATGAAATTATGATGTTGCAGGCGAAACATACCCGCCATCTGGCCATGATCAATCTGATTATGCGTGGCTGTAATCCAATGATGATCCGGGAGTTTGCCGGTCATGCTGACGAAGTCACCTCGGCCCACTATTATGGGAACGTTTCGAAGACGGTGAGGTGTGCTACTAAGATTTTATATGATAAGGTAAAGAACCAGAGACATAGCAATAAGAACGTGAAAACTGTTTCAGAAGTCAATCCGCTGTCTCTGCTGATCGACACATCGAAGCAGTCTATAGCTGTGGATCATGGCAGGTGCTACTCTCCTGCTTTTTTAGAAGGCTCCATTCATGACTGTGGTAATGTCGATGGAAAATGCGATGCTTGCCAGTATTTTATTGCCAGCAAAGAAAACGCCGGTATACATAATGAAGAGTCTTTTGTAGATAAAGAATTGGAATATTTGATGAAACTGTTGAAGAATGAAACGATTGAAAATAAAATGCTGGAATTTCAAATCAAGGCTCAGCAGCTCGAAAGTGATATGGTCAATTTGTCCACGTACTATTGGCAGGAGTTCATGAAAGGAGATCGAGATGGGGAGAAAGAAAAAGTTTGAGACCGAAGACCTTATAGGATTTATAAAACAGTACCTGGCTGAACAAAAAAGCTTAGAGTTACTGATGCCGACAAAAGTTGCTAATTATTGCCAGAATGCGCTTCATATTCCCATTTTGTATCAGTCGTTCACCAGAAACCTGGTAGTAAGAAATTGGATCGATGAGTATAATGCGAATTTACATCAGAGACTTACAAATGAAGGAACAGAACTATCAGTTTTGCCGGAGACATCAATTGATGTAGACGATGCAATGTATCGGTATCGTGATTCGGAGGATATGAAACAATTTTTAATGGGGATTAACCGGCAAATGGGTAAGCTGACAACGGCTTGTCATCAGTATTCAAAACAGTATAGGGAATGCAGTGAGAAAATGGCTTGCGTAGAAGAACAAAATGCTATTCTCACAGATCAGTTGGCATCTCTTAATCAGAAACTTTCGGATGCGCAGGCGCAATTTAAGATTCTGCAGGATCAAAATGTACTGTATAAAAAGAAGCTTCGGGCGATTGGTGAGTACTTAAACAATTATTTGTATGAACCAATTATGTTGAATCATTTGCAGGATCTTGGATTGCTGTCGGCTGAGAAAAGCGTTGATGTGCCATCCTGTGCAGAAAATTTGTCGACTGAAACGATGAATTTTACAGAATCCATTAATAAATTTTACGAGGTTACAGATCCGGATGTTCAGGATTTGTCCATAAAAGAGAAGCCAATTTCGCAGGAAAATAATTTTGTTGAGGATAAGACCGTAAATAACGATGTGATAAGTGCAAAAACGGCGGCTCTCGCGGAGAAGTTCTCAAAGCTGTGATTGGAGAAGACTATGAAAATACTGTTATGGGATTATAGTGAAGAATTTAGAAGCTGGTTTGATCAAGAATTAAATCCAGATATAGACCCCAGGGTGATTGGAATTAATGATAGTACAAAAATCAAATATCGCAGATCATCTGGTATGATTGATAGTGTGTGGGCTAATACAATATACAATAAAATAAGGAAATATGGGCATATTGTCGAGTCTGCAAAGGGAAATTTTCAATGTATTATGGACTTGCCAATATTTAAAGATTGGTTTAACCAGGAATTAAACCCGAATATAGATCCATATTCTATTTCTATTTCTGCAGAATGGCCGCATATTCAGTACGTTAGAGTAGACGGATCAGAAGCAGAAATTTCACCGCGTAGGTTTGTTAGTATTATTAAAAAAAATGGGAAATTTATTGAACCGAAGAAAAAAGCTAAAGCGCAATATTGTTCAGATGACAATGCATTTATGAAAAGGTTTGATACAGCATTGAATGAACACGTGAATTTTGAAATATTAAAGAAAAATGACAAGAACACAAAATTAAGATTTATCGCCCAAAACGGGAAAATTCGCATAACAACAGCGAAGAGTTATTATGCTAATGTAAGGAGAAATCAAGGAAAGTATGTAGATAATAGCAGCAAAAATATTCGCTATGCTATAGAAGATCCATATTTTCGATCATTTTTTAAACAGGAACTAAATTGTGATGTTGACTTGTCGGAAATAGTTCGTTCGGACGAAAAAACGGTATTACATTATTTAAGAAATGATGGAACTATTGGAAATATAAAGCCTAAAACATTTTTTAAAAATATAGAACGAAATAATGGAATATTTATTGAGACTCATAGAGAAAATATATCGCCAAAAGCACTTGCAATAGATGATCCGGTTTTTAAGAAATGGTTTAATGCAGAACTCAATCCAGAAATTGATGTAAAAACATTATCGCGGAGTGCCAATGTCACAATACGTTACTATGACTCTGAAGGAGAGATATATTCTATTAATATAGTTACTTTTTTTCAAATAATAGAACGAAATAATGGTATATTCGTTGAACCAAAAACAAAAACATTAAATGAAAAAACATCATTGCATGGACGAAAAAAAAGGATAGCTATGGAGAATCCGTTATTTAAGGAGGTATTTGATACTGACTTAAATGTTGGTGTTAATCTTTGGAAGATAAGTTGCAGTGACAGTTATACAAAATTGAAATACTATATTTCTAATGACAATATTGCCACAATTACTCCCAGATGTTTTTTTATAAACATTAGAAAAAATAATGGAGCTTTTGTGCCAAAAATGACTGGGCGGAAAGTTGTATCTGGGGAAACGGATGTATCAACTAAAGATCCAGAAATTGATCTGTTTTGGGACTGGAAGAAAAACTTAAAAAAACCAACAGAAGTCAGTCCGAATAGCGGTCATGAGTTTTACTTTGTATGTCCGTATTGTGGATACGAGTTTACAAAGCGAATGAAGAATATTGCAGGAAAGTCTCCTAAATGTCCACAGTGCCATGATGAATTCCAAAAAGGAGAACGCGCAACAGAAATGCCTTCTAATGTGGCTTTCCTGTTAAGAAGTTTAACACCTAAAGAGGGATGACTATGACAGATTACTATAAAATTTTTAAAATGTTACTTGATGGATATTCGAGAAGAGATATAGCTGCAACATTAGGAGTTTCGCCCAAGAGTATTACAAAATGTAAAAAAATCATAGACCAAAATTCGATTACGGTAGAAAGATCCTCGCAAATTTCCGAAGAACAAATTATGGCGATGATTCCGCAAAGGAAAACGGTCTATGATACAGAGGCCCTGAAACCGGACTTTAAGACAATTCATATAGCGTTAGTGAATGGAGAAAGTTTGGCCAGCTTGTTCGAAAAATATACCTGTCAATGTAAGGTAAATGGAGAAAAAGCACTGAAACAAAGTCGTTTTTATAAACTCGTTAAGGATTATGAAGCAACGGCCAGAGCAACATCAGATAATAATTTAAGACCAGGAAGCATTATGTATGTAGCATGGTTCCCTTTAAAAATACAGATTGTCGATTATGAAACCGGAGAGATTTTGTCTGCATCGGTTTTATATGGTATTCTTCCGTATAGCCAGCAACTTGTTTTAGCATGTGCGCGAGAGAAAAATGTAAATGCTTTGGTGAAGGCGTTAAACGCTTTCTTTGTCCGTTTAAATGGGATTCCGAAATGTTTGATCATAGAAAAGGGAACCTCTACGTATTGTAAAATTCAGGGGGTACGACAACTGCAGCCTCAATTGCACCATATGCTGGACTATTATGGAATGGCTGTGGCTGAAAATAAGCTCTCTGATATTGTAAAAACGGAAATATTAACGCGAGTTAAATCAGTAGAAAAAGAACTTTTTACGGGAGACCCCGTCTCGTATAATGAGTTCCAGCTACATCTTCTGCAGTGTGAAAGGAAACATAATTCTGTTAAGGTTCATGAACGGATGGTAGATACCATATACGTTGAAAATGAGTTTCCATTTATGTCGGCTCTTCCGGAGAACTTATATGAATTATATACAGATATAATGGCCAAGGTACAAATTAATTGTCATATACAATTTGAACAACACTGGTATTCGGTTCCATGGAAGTATCAAGGAGAAGTTGTTAGTGTGCATGGCTATGCGAAAAGGGTGGAAATATATGCTGGGACGGTATGTATAGCAAATCATAAGCGTTTATTTGGGAAAGCTGGCACATATTCTACGTGTGTGTCTCATATGCCATCAGAAAAAGAATCAACATATCTACCATGGAATAAAAAACGTTTCATCTCATGGGCCAAACGTATTGGGCCTTATACAGGCTATGTAATTGAAAAGTTATTAGTTTCTAAGGCCATAGAACAGCAGGTGTATCGTTCATGCTTAAGCATATTGCATATGGGGGATAATGGGAAAGAATGTGACCTGGAGCAGTCCTGCCAGGACTATAAAGAAACGGGTCGATGTAATCCTGGTATTTATCGTTACATCAAAGAAGCAATGGAAAATATAGCTGCCGATTGATGAATCGGCAGTTTTTATTTTTTGCCAGATTGGTTCCCATAAAAGCGGAAAACGGTTCCTCAAAAAATGGAAAACCATGCAAAGGCGGTTCCCTAAAAAACGGAAAGCATTAATATATACAATATATATACAAAATAAAACTCCACTTTTTCCAACGTTTTGATTCTGGTGGTTCTGATTGGACTGGTGATTATTTTCAAGTCCCAGATTACGGAACTGTTAAATAATATTTTTAGTGAAATAAGCAAGCAGTCAAAAGAGGTTTACTGATGAAGATGCAACAGGAAGAGCAGGGACAGAATGAGAAGAACGGCAGACGGGCAGATAACGGTATTTTTTAGTCTGATCATGATGTGTATGTTTGCTTTTTTCTGCGTGATTCTGGAGTCTGCAAGGACAGCAGGAGCCCGCTTGTATCTGCAGACGGCAGCTTCATCAGCGATGGATTCTGTATTCAGTCAGTATCATCGAAAGCTTTGGGACACTTACCGGGTTCTGTTTGCAGAGTATGATACTCCGGAAGATATTACAGATGCCTTTGGCGGATTTATTCTTCCATATTTGGAAATGGAAAACTGGTATCCGATTCAGTATACAGGGGCGCAGACAGAGAAAATTATAAGAGCAACGGAAGGACAGGGGGCTTATTTTGAGAAAGAGGTTCTTGACTATATGAAGTTTGGAATCTGGCATATGGATTTTGATGTGGATACTGTTCAGAATCTGTGGGACAGTGCAAAGGAAGCAGCATCTGTAAAGAACATGGCAGAGAGCTATCGGGGACATGCCCGGGAGGCCCTGAAGCTGGAAAAAGCCCTGGAAGCAATTAGTGAAAATCTGGATGAACAGCAGAAGCTGAAAAATAGCGGAATGTCTGCATTAAACAGTTATGACGGAGCTGATTTTCGGAGGAATGCAGAGAAGATGATTGGAAAGCTGGAGCAGATACCTGGGCTGGTAAAGAGTTACCGGAGAAAGGCAGATGCTCTGGCCAAGGGAATGGAAATCAGCAGGGCAAAATATGAGAAGGAAAGCGGAGACTGCAGGGATGAGATCCAGGGACTTCTGGAGCAGGAAATCCAACAGTATGAATCTTACGTAAATGCCGACGGAGAAAGGCGGCAGGAGATAGAGTCTCTGGAACCCTGGTCAAAGCAAATGCTTGTGGAACTGAAGCAACTCATTGAGGAATCTTTTGAGGTAGAAGAAATTATTGATGAGTGGGAGGATGATGAGGAAGAGGGCGGTGAAGGTCCGGATTTAGATGCTTTGTGGTCACCGCTGGAGCACAGATTAGGCTCTCTTTCTATTCATAAGCTTTCCTTTGTTCATGGAGTAAAAGATAAGAAAAAGGAGGGCTGGCTGGAGCAGGTATCATCTATGTATCAGGAGGGATTTTTAGAACTGGTGGTTCCGGAAGGAAGAGAAGTTTCTAATCGGGCTTCCGGACTGGAAGATGTGCCATCACACCAGGATATGGAGCCGGATGCAGTTAGAACAGTGAATTTTTTAGATCATCTTTTGATTGATGAATACTGCGGAATGAATTTTGGGAATTTTCTGGAAGAGGAGGATCAGAAAGAAGGCGAAACCGTTCTTGCCTATGAAATGGAATATTTTCTGGGAGGAAAGGAATCTGACCGTGAAAATCTTTCGGATGCAGTTCACAGACTCCTGGCTGTTCGGGAAGGGCTGAATTTGGTACACATTCTGACAGATTCTCAGAAAAGGACGGAGGCAAGAGGTTTGGCAATGGCCATTACAGGAGCAGGGGCTTTGACTCCACTTCTTATGATAACAACATTTTTTGTAATGTCTGTGTGGGCGTTAGGAGAATCTCTGATGGATGTCCGGGGACTTTTGGCCGGAAAGAAAATTCCTCTGCTAAAAACAAAAGCAGACTGGCAGCTAGAGCTGGAACAGCTTTTGTCAATGGGGAAGGAACGGATTGTTGGGGCGGGAGAATGTGATACAGGGCTCTCCTATTTGTCCTGGCTGAAAATACTTTTATTTATGAGTAATATTGTACTTCAGGAGTTTCGCATGATGGATCTGATTCAGATGAATCTGAGACAGGGACAGGACAGCTTTCGAATGCGCCGCTGTGTCTATCAGATACGGATCCAGGGAGACTTTTATGGAAAGCATGTATTTTTTTCTCCTGGCTTTGTAGGAAATCTGACAGGCGGCTCTGATCTCGTATATCCGATGACGGTGTCTGTGGAGAGGAGATATTAAGGCGAAGACGGCAAACTGAAAAAATAAGAAGAAAGGAGGCGGACAGGAATGCCTTTTTCCATGGCAGCTGTGCAGAAGCATAATCGAAGTATTCTGCAGTTCTACAAAAAAATCCCTTATAAAAAAATGAAAAAAATCGTGACTCTCCAAGTACGAATCCTCGCTGTTTATTTACATGAATGTGTACACTGTCATGGCAGAAAGGCATTCCTGTCCATCCCCGCCGGGATGACGCTGGAAGCTGCGCTTGTACTCCCGCTGTTTATTTTTGCGTCAGTCAGTCTGATTCTTTCAATGAAAATTATGAATACAGAGAGGAAAATACAGGCAGGTTTGGAGGCAGCAGGAGAAGAATTAAGTCAGTATGCATACCTTCAGGATGTAATATTAAAGGGGGAAGAAGAACAGATTCCAGGAGCGGATAATTACGCGAAGGACTTCTGTAAAAATCTTGCAGGTGCTGCTGCCGGGATTTATGCACAGCTTCGGGTGCAGGATCATGTGGATACGAGGCAGGTGATTTTTATGAATGCCTTACAGTCCTCTGTACTGGAGGATGGAGAAATGCTGGATCTGGTTTTGAATTATCAGATACAGATGCCGTTTCCAGTTCTGGGGCTGGAGCATATCAGCCGTACTGCAAGGAGCCGCAGAAGAGCATGGATTGGAAGAGAGGGGCATGATGGAACGGCAGGGGGAGGAGAAAACGGGACCGATGAGGATGAGATTGTTTATGTAGGAAGAAACAGTACACGCTATCACAGAAGCCGTTCCTGTCACTATCTGGTAAATAATTTAAGCCCTGTAGCATTTTCGGAGATAGAAGGTTTGAGGAATAAAAGTGGAGGAAAATATTATGCCTGTAAGGTTTGCGGAGACGGTGCAGCAGCTGGTTCCACAGTTTATATTATGCCAGAAGGAAGCAGTTATCACAGAACGAAAAACTGCAGCGCCATTGTATCCTATGTGCGGGCAGTTAAGCTCAGAGAAGTGGCCCACCTTGGTCCCTGCTCTTATTGTGGAAAATAGAAGATAATTAAGAAAGAAAGGCGGGGGAGGAATGAAGCTGGAGACAGCAGTGCTTGCAGGTTTTACCGTTTTGGCAGCAGGACAGGATCTGCGAAAAAAGCAGGTCGATATCAATCTTTATTGGATATTTGGAATGATAGCCGGGGCAATCTTGGTTTTTCGGATGTGGGAGAATCAAAATATAATGTGGGAGAAGGCTGCAGAAGGACTTTTTGGTTTTTTGCCGGGACTGGTGCTGCTGGGATTGGGAAAGGTCAGCAGAGGAAGCATAGGAGCCGGAGACGGATGCTATTTTCTGATCAGCGGTCTTTTGCTGGGATTCTGGAGAAATCTGGCAGTGCTGTTTTATGGAACCTTATGCTGCGGTCTGTTCTGTCTGGTATATTTTGTCTGGGGAAATTTTAAGAAGAAAGATAATCTGAGGAAACAGACAGTTCCATTTCTTCCTTTTGCTGCTGTGCCTGTTTTCTGGATGATCATAGGAGAAGCAGCAGGAGGATGGAAAGGGTGAAATGGGATGAGGAAGAAAGGACGCAGAGGAAAGCAGGAAACACGAGGGGCTCTGCCGGCTGCATATACAGTAGAGGCTGCCGGAGTTATGGCTGTTGTGCTTTTTACGATTATGACGCTGATTGGTCAGGCCTTTCGTATGCAGGCGGAAACTCTTGGAAATTTTGGACTCCACCTACAGGTTGAAACAGAGCGGCACAAAATTGAAAACTCTGAAGAGTTTAAAATTATAGAGGTTGCAGAAGGAAATGGATGGAGTCTGGAAATTTCTGCTCCGGTATATCGGCCGGAAAAATTTCTGAGGATGTGGAGTCTGACGGAGGGATTGTCATGAAGATTAGTTATCGGAGAGAGATGAAGCATAACTATATGATTGTGGAACCGAAGGAGTCAGACTGGTGCAGCTATGAATGTCGGATGCTGGAAGTTAATGCAGTAGAAGGAATTTTAGAGTTTAAGCTGAATCAGACCGATGGGCAGCCAAGATTTTATTATGAAATTTCTTCTAAACAGCCGTTGGCACGGCTTTTAGAAAATCAGAAGCTCCGGGAAGTACAGCTGCGTCGTCTGATTCTTTCCCTAATTCAGGTACTTGACAGAATGGAACGGTATCTTCTTCCAGAGGGAAGTATTCTTCTGGATCCGGAGTATGTATATATTGAACCGGAAACTTTTTCTGTCTGGCTTTGTCTGATTCCTGGACGTAAAGCGCTATTTTCAGAGGATTTTGGAAAATTGCTTGAGTATTTGTTGGGAAAGGTGGATCACCAGGACAAAGACGGTGTCGTTCTTGCCTATGGATTGTTTCAAGAAAGCCGCAGAGAAAATTATGGAATGAGGGATATTTTGCGTCTGCTGGAACGAGGCGGACAAAATAATGAGGAATGCAGACTTGAGAAGCCGGATGAAAAGCGGATTCTGAAACGCAGCGAAGAACAATCAGAAACTGGGACTGCCGCAGCGGAAGGTGTTCCGAGTGTGTGGGAAGAAGGCAACCAGGGGGAAAGAAATTATCCGGGCAGCCGAAAAACTCAAAATTCACGAGAGAAGCTGGAGCGGGCAAAATCAAAAACTATGTTTTGGGGGCTTTGGGAGGCAATAAGAGAACTTTGGGGTAAGTTGATTCAACTAAGGGAAGTACCTGGAAGAAAGAGACAGGCAGAACAGGAAAAAAATCCGGTTCAGGTTTCCTGGGAGAATATGTTTGGTTCTGAGGAATATGAGGATTCGAAGGATGACGAAGACAGTGAGGGGATTTTAAAAGAAAATCGGCAAAAGACAGAAATACCAGCCTTTGATGGTACAAAAGAGCCGGAAGAAGGGCGGGATACGGTATTGCTGACAGATCTGGGAACAGAAGAAAGCAAAAATTTACACAGACTATGTTCTCTGGACGGAGAGTCTGAGGATATTGTTCTTTCATATTATCCATTTATAATCGGCAAACAGGAAAATCTGGTAGATTACATTTTGCAGAAAGAAACCGTAAGCAGGCTTCACCTTAAAATTGAACAGATAGAAGAGGAGTATTTCATCCAGGATTTAAACTCAACAAACGGTACCTCTGTGGCAGGCCGTATGCTGGAGAATAATGAGGCAGCACGGCTGCATCCGGGAGATGAGGTTTGTATTGCCCGATATCGATACCGATTTGAGTAAAAAGTCCGTTATAAAAGACAAAAATCGTGAAAAAAGCTGGAAAAAAACAGGAAAGAGACAATAGAATACCTTAACAAACGGGGCGGACTATGCTAAAATAGCCGTGAAACAGATACATAAGGAAAAGAATTCATGGAAATGAAAAGAATGGAAAATTACGGACAAAGGCAGCAGAAGGCCTGGATAACAATGACTTTGATCGTATTGAATATCCTTTATTTTGTGTACCTGGAAGCGGTCGGTTCCAGTGAGGACGTTTTGTTTATGCTGGAACACGGAGCGATGTTTGGTCCTCTGGTTTTGGATGGTCATGAGTATTACCGGCTTTTGACTGCTGTATTTATGCATTTTGGAATTAATCATATTGTCAATAATATGCTGGTGCTGTTTGTGCTGGGAGATAATTTGGAAAGGGCGCTTGGAAAAATCAAGTATCTGCTTTTCTATTTATTATGTGGCGTGGGAGCGAATGCTGTGTCAATGCTTTTTGATATGGGGCAGCAGACCCATGCAGTCAGTGCAGGTGCATCAGGAGCTATTTTTGGCGTTATAGGCGGTTTGCTTTATGCAGTACTGGTAAACCGTGGAAGACTGGAGGATTTAAGCAGCAGTCAGTTAATTATTATGATTATATTTTCCCTGTATTTTGGTTTTACAAGTACGGGTGTCGATAACGTGGCTCATGTGGCCGGTCTGGTTATCGGAATTGTGCTGGCGATGTTGTTGTATCGAAAGCCGAAAGCACACTGTACTTCTGAATATTGGGAAATATAATAAACATTAAGAAAGGGGGGATTGGGAATGAGAGATGAAAACTGTATTTTCTGTAAAATTGCGAATGGGGAGATTCCATCATCCACAGTTTATGAGGACGATGATTTTCGGGTTATTCTGGATTTGGGGCCTGCTTCAAAGGGGCACGCTCTGATTCTGCCCAAACAACATTACAAGGACATCTGTGAAGCAGACATGGCAGTGACGGGAAAGATTTTACCTCTGGCAGCAAAAATTGGCAGTGCCATGAAAAAAGGACTGGGAGCCAGTGGATTTAATGTAGTTCAGAACAATGGAACAAGCGCAGGACAGACAGTATTCCATCTGCATGTACATGTGATTCCGCGATATGAGAATGGTCCAGTCATGGTGGCATGGAATCCGGGAAAGGCTGAGAGCAGAGAGTTGGAAGAAACGGCAGGAATTTTAAAGAATGCGCTGGCAGAAGAGTTATTTACGGAGGAAAAATGAGAGAATATATAAAATCTCAGGATGAATGTTTCTACTCTATACACAGCCGTTATTATCCGCTGCTGCGTACAATAGCCCAAAGAAAAGGGATTCCTTATGATGAAATTGATGATGTGCTTCAGGATGCATTTCTGGCATTTTATGAGCATTATCCATTAACGTGGCCAGATTCCAAAATAAGGGCAACTTTGATTAAGACGCTGAAGAATTTGTGCATTGATTATTGGAGAAAGCGTGAAAATCGCAGTGTTGCCAGTATGGATCCGGCAGAGCTGCAGGTGATCAGATATGAACTGAGCATACTGTCAGGAAAGGATCTCAGCACAGTTATAGTTCAAAAAGAGCTATATAAAGATGTTATGAATGCATTGATGACAATGAAGAGGGACTGGGCTGTAGTATTCTTTTTGTATATCATCGAAGGAAGACCGATGGATGAGGTGAGTAGAATCCTCGGAGTTTCAGGGGCTGCGTGCAGAATGAGGCTGATGAGAGGAAGAAAGTACCTTCGGGAAAAATTGGAGAAGACTGAGGAAAACAGCCTGCACGAAGCGTCCGGGCATCTGAAAAAATTGCCTGAGGCTTCAGATTGAGAAGCTTCAGGCAAATCTGCAAACAGATATCAGATATTATGAAGAAACAGAACGTACAAAAACTATGCGGATGTTTCTGCATAAGAGGCAATCAGATTCATAACAATGTCTACAGCATCGGATAAGGTGCTCTGATTCATGGCACTTATGAATTCCTGACGGTGTTCATAAGTGTCATGAATAGTCTGATATAGGGTTTCGTCGGTCATCTGTTCTTCTTCCAGCACAGCAGAGAAGCCCTGCTTTTTAAAAGAGCGTGCATTGAGAATCTGATCGCCCCGGCTTGCTGCCGCAGACAAAGGAACCAGTATATTCGGCTTGCGAAGGGCAAGGATTTCACAGATGGAATTGGCGCCAGCGCGGGACAGGATTAAGTCAGCTGCAGCAAAAAGATGACGCAATGGAGCATCAACATATTCAAACTGTACATATCCTTTTTGGCCAATCAGGGAATCATCCAGATGCCCTTTCCCACAGATATGTATAACCTGATAGGTTTCCAGCAGCTTGGGAAGAATACTGCGTACAGCATTGTTGACAGCCACAGCGCCAAGGCTTCCGCCAATAACCAGGATAACAGGTTTTTCTGCGGACAGTCCGGCATACTGCAGTCCGGTCAGGCGATCGCCTTCCAGCAGTTCCCTCCGGATGGGGGATCCGGTCAGGACGGTCTTTTCCTCGGGAAGGTAGGGAAGTGTTTCTGGAAAGTTACAGCATACCTTTGCAGCAGAGGGAATACAGATTTTATTAGCCAGTCCAGGAGTCATATCAGATTCGTGGATAATGGCCGGGATTTTAAAGTGCTTTGCGGCCAATACAACGGGGACGGAAACAAATCCGCCTTTGGAAAAAACTACATCCGGACGATATTTTTTCAGAAGACGACGTGCTTCAGCATAGCCTTTGATAACACGAAAGGGATCAGAAAAATTTTTTAAATCAAAGTAACGGCGAAGCTTACCAGAGGAAATTCCATCATAAGAAATACCAGCACCTTCAATCAGCTTACGCTCAATACCGTTGTAGGAGCCGATATAATGAATTTCATAACCGCGTTCTTTCAGAGATGGAAGCAGCGCGAGATTAGGGGTAACATGTCCGGCAGTACCGCCGCCGGTCAAAACAATTTTTTTCATAAAAGTTGCCTCCTAAAATAATCTTATTAGGGTATGGTTGCCCATAAGTGGTACTTTATTATTAATTATTATACTAACCGCAATGTTTAAAAAGTCAACCCCGAATCGAATGGAAAACAGGGAAAACAGCGGGTGCAGCAGAAAATCCATGAGTAAAGAGGATGGCCAGTGAGACAGAATAAACGAGCAGACAATTTGTATACGATAGAACAAAAGGCCCAGAAACTTTTCAGCAGCGATGAAGCCAGCCTGCTGGAGGAAATGGATGAGGCAGAACGCATCTGGGCAGAAGAGAAGATTCGGGATCCTAATGCAATTTCCAGCATGGAAACGGCTGCAGCGAATCACTATGAAAAACTGATAGAGCAGATTCGAATAAGAGGAATCAAACCGGTAACGGAAGAAGAATATGAGCGAAGAAGAAGAAAAGAGCTGGGAGAGGATGAAGATTCAAAACCGGGAATGAAAAAAATCGGATGGAAAATCAGAAAAAATTTGATCTTGAATAATCGTTAAAAATATAGTAAAACATATACGTAAGAAGTATTTAAAAGGTATGAAAATCAATAGACAGGAGGAATTTATGATGCAGAAATATGTTTGCGGCCCCTGTGGCTATGTATACGATCCTGAGGTGGGTGATCCGGATAATGGAATTGCACCGGGAACAGCATTTGAAGATCTTCCCGAGGATTGGGTATGCCCGCTTTGCGGACTTGGAAAAGATGTATTTGAGCCAGAAGATTAAGCTCAGAGTTTGATTGATTTTATGAGAGAAAGAATGGTGCCGCTGGCTGAAAAGCAGACGAAAGGCAGCACCATTCTTTTTCTTTCATTGAAGACGTGCATGATGCGTCAGAGGAAATCACTTCTGATGCAGCTGTGTTTTGGTGCGGGAATGCGCCCGCAGGTCATATACTTTCTTATTTATGGACAGAGAAGAAGGAGATTTAAGCAATTATGTTAGGAATTATCGGGGCAATGGCAGATGAGGTTTCTCAGTTAAAGCAGGAAATGAGCAATGTAAAAATTGTACAGGCAGCAGGGATGGAATTTTACCAGGGAACCATTGGCGGAAAAGAGGCTGTGGTTGTAAGATCCGGTATTGGAAAAGTAAATGCGGCTATGTGTGTACAGATTCTGGCAGATCGGTTCCAGGTGGACGGAATTGTAAATACTGGAATTGCGGGTTCCCTGAGAGCAGAGATTAATATCGGAGATATGGTTCTTTCTACAGATGCAGTTCAGCATGATGTAGATGCGGTAGCATTTGGATATCCGGTTGGTCAGATTCCTCAGATGGATGTTTTTTCATTCGAGGCGGACGAAAAACTGAGAAAAATGGCTCTTGCCTGCAGCCAGAAAGTAAACCCGGAGCTGGGAGTTTTTGAAGGCCGGATTGTGACTGGAGATCAGTTTATTTCTGATAAAGAAAAAAAACAGTGGCTGACAGATACCTTCCAGGGATTCTGTACTGAGATGGAAGGAGCAGCTATTGCCCAGGCAGCATATTTAAACGGGATTCCGTTTCTGATTGTTCGGGCAATTTCCGACAAGGCAGATGACAGCGCATCTATGGATTACCCGGAATTTGAGCGTCAGGCTATTCTTCACAGCACCAGATTGACAAAAGCTCTTATTGAGGCATATTAAAATTGACAAAATTTTCCATGAAAGAATATTCAATATGAAGTTAAGAATCGAATTTTAGCAGAATTTGATGATCGATTCTAGGCTCCCTGAACTTTCCAAAAGTGATTTTGCCCGGTATAATGGGGATGTCATCAAGAAAGAAAGGGGAGCTGTTTTTATGTTACAATTACTGGAAACAGGAAAGGCACTGTATGTGCTGGCAGGAATCTGCGTACTCGGCATTATGACGAGAGCGATTACCAAACGCTTCTACAAAAGACTGATAAAAGAAAGTACAAATCTGGCGCTGACAAAAAATAAGAGCCTGAAGGAGCTGCGGCAGAAAGCAGAAAATACATATCGGATGAACCAGGGGATGTCTGACAGTGGAGCATGGCTGGAGCACCAGCTGTATGAAATGAAGATTATGGGCGTGAATCTGTCAGGCTGGAGCAACCTGTGTATGCAGTGGACCTGGCTTTGCCTTTTGGCAGGAGGTCTTGGAGCATTTCTTTCTTACTGGTATCGGCTGGATACTTTTTACATTGTTCTGTACGGAGGAGGCTCAGTCCTCTTGGCAATGATCACCATGCTTTTTGATAACGGTGTGGCAGGCGGCTGGAGGGAACAGCTGCAGGCAGCGCTTCAGGACTATCTGGAGAATGTGATGTATCCCAGAATGGCACGGAGTATGTCTGGAGAAGGCAGTCAGCGAGACAAAACGGCACAGGAGCGTTCCGGGCTGCGAGGGGTCAGAACGGTAGGAAAACGGGAAGGAAAACTGGTTCGAAGAACCCAGACTGCAGCAGACGCAGAACAGGAGGTTTCAGGCAGCAATGCATTTTCCGGAACGGCTTCAGAGCGAGCAGAGCTTGAAGGGCAGATGGAAGCAGCGGGAGCGCAGGAAGAGAAGCTGACTGGAGACAGGAAGGCAGAGACTGTGGCGGCAGAGAGTCTGACCGAGTCAAGGCGTGCTTTGTTTGGCGGACTTCGTGGAAATGGGAAAAACAGAAGCAGCCAGAAGCTTTCTGAGGGAATCCATGGAGAATCGGGGACTTTAGACAGAGAAAGTAGGGTGTCGGAGCATGGAGGACGGAGTGATTCCAGAGTCAGAACGGGAATCCAGGCTGACAGCGAGGCAGATGGATTTGAAGAAAGAGGTGCAGGAGGAAAGGCAGCTGCAGGTGGCTATGGAAATAGCGGGACAGGAGAGCAGGGCGAAAATTCGGGACTGAAGACCATTCGCGATTTGGATTATCTGAGGAAGAGCCTGGAGCAGATTGCAGCCTGTCGTGAAAAAAGCCGTGCAGCCGATGAAAACTGGCTGAGGGATTTGAGACCAGAGGAGGTAGAGCTGATCGGAGATATTTTAAAGCAGTATTTGGTGTGAAATTGTGTCGCATTTTTGTGGAGAATATGGTATAATTAATTCAATAATGGTTCTCGGAAAGAGGCATTGTGGAAATTGGACCGGGGAACAGAAGAAAAGGAGAGAAAATTATGGGCAAGACTGTAACATTTGATTATTCCAAGGTTGCTGATTTTGTATCTGCAGAGGAATTGGCAAATTTTAAGAGTACTGTTATGGGGGCAAAAGAGACTCTGATCAGTAAGTCAGGAGCTGGAAATGATTTTGTTGGCTGGATTGATCTTCCGGTAGATTACGATAAGGAAGAGTTTGAACGAATCAAAGCAGCAGCAAAGAAGATTCAGAGCGATTCAGACGTACTTCTGGTTGTAGGAATCGGCGGTTCCTATCTGGGTGCCCGTGCAGCGATTGAATTTTTAAGCCACAGCTTCCACAATGTTTTGGATAAGAGCAAGAGAAAGGTTCCTGAGATCTATTTTGTAGGAAACAGCATCAGCAGCAAGTATATCCATGATTTAAAGGACGTACTGGAGGGAAAAGATTTCTCTATCAATATTATTTCCAAATCCGGAACAACCACAGAGCCGGCTATCGCATTCCGTGTATTTAAGGAAATGCTGATTGAAAAATATGGCCGCGAAGAAGCAAACAAGCGTATTTACGCAACCACAGACAAGGCAAGAGGAGCCCTGAAGAACCTGGCTAACGAAGAAGGCTATGAGTCCTTTGTAGTTCCGGATGATGTAGGCGGCCGTTTCTCCGTACTGACAGCAGTAGGTCTTCTTCCCATTGCAGCAGCAGGCCTGGATATTGACAAGCTGATGGAGGGCGCTGCTTCCGGAAGAAAGAAAGCACTGGAAGATCCATATGAGTCTAACGACGCTCTGCTGTATGCCGCAATCCGCAATATTCTTCTGAGAAAAGGTAAAAACGTAGAGATCGTAGCCAACTATGAGCCCAGCCTGCATTATGTATCTGAGTGGTGGAAGCAGCTGTTCGGAGAAAGTGAAGGCAAGGATCAGAAGGGTATTTTCCCGGCAGCAGTAGATCTGACCACAGATCTGCACTCTATGGGACAGTTTATTCAGGACGGCGCAAGAATTATGTTCGAGACTGTTATGAGTGTAGAAGAGTCTCCGGCAGAGATTCTGCTGAATAAAGAAGATGTTGATACAGACGGTATGAACTATCTGGCAGGAAAGAGCGTTGACTTTGTAAATAAGAGTGCTATGAACGGAACGATCCTTGCTCATACAGACGGCAACGTTCCGAACCTGATGGTTCGCATTCCGGAACAGAATGAATTCTATCTGGGCGAGCTGTTCTATTTCTTTGAGTTTGCCTGCGGTGTCAGCGGATATATTCTGGGTGTGAATCCGTTTAACCAGCCTGGCGTAGAAAGCTACAAGCGTAATATGTTTGCGCTGCTTGGCAAGCCGGGATATGAGGATGAGAGAGAGAAGCTGCTGGCCAGACTGTAATTGAAAGCAGAAGCCTTTGTAAAAACAGCGGCAGTTAAAAAATGACCATAAACAGAATACAATAAAAGAGAAAGAGAGCAGGTGCTGCCCATTGGGGGCGGTATCTGCTCTCTGCAATTTGACCTGTGAAGAGTTTTCCAAAATGACCGTTTCAGAAAGGCGTTTTCCGGCATTTCTACTCCTCAAGTACCTGAATTTCCAGATAATCAAATTCAATTTCTTCAATAAAATTATCCTGGCTGAACCGTGTTTTATCGTGGCGTTTGAAGTCTGTAATATTGGAATCCAGCCAGATGGGTTTGCTCAAATCAAACTGACAGCAGATATCATCCAGAGACTGGAAGACCATCTGTGTGCGGGACATCCGATAATCTGTCATGCAGATGACAGTATCCTGAAGCATACGGTTGTTTTTCCAGATTTTTCCCCACATACGAAACATGAAAAGGCCTCCTTCGTTCTAAGTGATTTTCAGTATATCGGATTTTTATGTAAATGTAAATCCCTGGAGAAAAATACAGAAGTATAACCGGATTTTTATTGTCTTTTTCTGCGGCGGCAGTATAATGAAAAGAGTTCGTTCAAAAGCTGGTTAGGCAGGCACAGCAGACAGGGTTTTGAGAAAAAGAGAACGGTCAGGAGTGAATGATAATGGGAAAAAAGACAGTGGCAATGGATATGACACAGGGATCCATTACCCGGCAGTTAATCAGATATTCTGTGCCTCTGATTCTGGGTAATTTGTTTCAGTTGACTTACAATGCAGTAGATTCTATCATTGCAGGCCGGTTTATTGGAAAAGAGGCATTGGCGGCAGAGGGAATGGCTAGCCCGGTGATGAATCTTGTAATATTAGGTATTTCCGGAATCTGTATGGGGGCCGGTGTGCTGATGAGTGAATTTTTTGGGGCAAAACATCTGGAAAAGCTGAAAAGAGAAATGTCTACGGCAGTCCTGTTTGGCCTGTATTTTTCTTTGGCTGTGACAGGGATGGGAATCATCTTTACTCCGGCGCTTCTGAGATTGCTTCATGTGCCGGAGGAGCTGATGAAAATGACTGCGGTGTATTTAAGAATTATTTTTATTGGCGCGCCCTTTACTTATTTTTATAATGCACTGTCATCTGCGCTCAAAAGCGTAGGAGATTCGAAAACGCCGCTGAAATTTCTGATGTTTTCCTCGGTGCTTAATGGAGTGCTGGATTTGATCTTTATCGGAGGTCTGGGCTTTGGAATTGTGTGTTCGGCTGTTACCACAGTGGCGGCAGAGGCAGTATCTGCGGGCTTGTCTGTCTGGTATGTGTATCAGAAGATTCCTTTGCTCCGGCTGGAGAGAGGCGAATTTGTAATGGATCGGGGGCTGCTGAAAACGACGCTGCAGTATGGTTCCGTTACAGCGCTGCAGCAGTCCTGTCAGCCGGTTGGAAAGGTGCTGATTCAGGGGGCCGTCAATACCCTTGGAGTGGACGTGATTGCCGCCTACAATGCAGTAACCAGGATCGATGATTTTGCATGTCTTCCAGAACAGAGCATTTCTCATGGAATTACTACGTTTGTGGCCCAGAATCGGGGAGCGCAAAAGCCGGAGCGGATGAAAAAAGGCTTTGGCCGCGGGCTTTTGCTGGAGTTTGGATACTGGATTGGAATTTGTGCAGTGGTGCTTTTGATTCGAAATACGGTATTAAAGCTGTTTGTCACCGGAGAAAGCGCAGAGGCCATTGCAGTCATTGGCGGTCAGTATCTTGCAATTATGGCATTTTTTTATATTTTTCCCGCCTTTACCAATGGATTTCAGGGCTTTTACCGGGGCATGGGCATGATGAAAATGACCCTTCTGGGAACCTTTATTCAGACCAGTCTGCGGGTCATTTTCACATGGCTCCTCACGCCTTCTATGGGAATCAGCGGAGTAGCCTTTGCCTGCGCCGCCGGGTGGAGCGTTATGCTTCTTGTTGAGATCCCTTATTATTTTCATTTACAACGATCCCGTTGACCTCTACGCCTCCGTCAATGGCAATGACAAGGCACTGGCGTCCGTCGATTTCGCGGGTTTCTACCAGGTCAGCCCGTTCCGGGTTGACCTTTATAATTACATCTGGTGTTTTTACTTCAAGAGCCCGGGTATTTACGACATTTCCGGCAAAAATAGAAGCACCTGGTCCTGCGGTTTCATCAAAGGTTTCGTCAAAGTGGGAAAGCTGCTCTTCCTCGACTCCGCTTTGCTCCAGCAGGGACTTAACCTGATACTTATCCAGCATCAGAGGCTCCGGCTGATCCTTGTGCTCCTCCAGCATTTCACTAAGATTTTCGTGAATGCTTTTAACCGTTTCGTAGTCACAGGCATCTCCCAGGGTTTCCTCAATAATTGCCTGGAAGGATTCCTTCTGAAACTGGGCAGGCAGAGGAAGGGGGCAGCCTAACAGCTGTTCCATAAAGGAATCATGAAGGTCATTGACATTTTTGGAGTAATACAGGGCTCCGTGGAGATCCGTGGAGCGGTCATTGAAGGCCGGGAAAAGGAAGCCAAGCTCCGGCTTTCCCACCACCCAGTCGCGGACCCGATTCTGGAAAAGGTTTTCCAACTCATTGTAGCTTAATCCTGGCTTTGACAGATCAACGGGGCAGATGCTGCAGAGAATGTAGCTGTAGACTTCATCAGAGGCATCATCCATTTCCAGTCCGTCTGAGGTTTTTCCGGGAATATCATAAGCATCGTGAATCAGTAGGATCAGATAATTGCCTACATATTCATAGGTTTCTATAATCCGATCATAAAAAGCTTCCAGAAGAGCCTCGTCCTGAAGCCGGCTGTTTCTCAGCTTCAGAAGAAATTCGTGGGGGCCTCCTTCTTTTTCTGCTTCCAGAGGAAACTCCAGATTCATGAGATTTTTTCCCAGAGTGCCGGAAAGATTTTTCCGAAGAATTTCAAAGTATTTAAACATATCTTCTTCCGGAAGGGAAAGAAAGGCTTCTTTGAACAGGGCTTTTTTATTTTTTTCTCCGTCCACATAACAGCCGCAGATACGGGTAATGGAACAGTTGGAGGGGGTAAACTGACGTTTGATTTCTGAAATTTCTTTTTTTGTCATAGCTGCTGTCTCCTTGTTTTTATATGTCACTTCAAGTGCTGTCATATAGGAATTGTAAAATGTTTCTGATCAATCTTTTTCATTTTATAATAAAAACAGGAAAAAAACAATGGAGGAACTGCCTGAGAAAGTGCGCTTTCATCCTCCCTGTGGCCGCCTCTTCCTGCTGCCAAGCATTTTCCCGCTGTAGACGAAAAGGGCTTCCTATGATATAATTATAAGTCAGATGGCTGTTTTTAGGATACTGGGAATTCGGTAAGGAGAACGGTTATGAAAGAGAATATGAAAGTACGAGGACAGTTGAAGTGGTATCTGGCCTGGCCGCTGCTTCTATCGCTGTTTCTGATGTTTGCCAATGTGGCAGTACTTCTTGTAAGCTGGCAGGCGGCATGTATGATGCTGCCGTTTACTATCACATATATTGCGATGTCTGCCTGGCTGAGAGTTTACAGCCGCAAGCGGGTACTGGGCGGTCTGGTGGAGTTTTCCGCCGAATATGCCTGGATTCAGAAGCAGCTGCTGACAGAGATGGCGCTTCCCTATGCCCTGGCAGATGATGATGGAAGAATTGTCTGGATGAATCAGGCCTTTCAGGAAATCATTGCCCTGGAAAAAGGCACAAGAAAAAATCTGCTTTCACTGTTTCCAGAGGTAACAAAGACAGATCTTGCTGTGGATAATGAAACAGCGCAGGTACATACTTCTTTTGGGGAGTATAAGTTCCGTCTGGATCTGCAGCCCATATTTGTAAGCGGAACAGAGGAGGAGGATATTGAGGCTCTGGTCAGCCGCCAGAAGCTGCTGGCTGTATATCTGTTTGACGAGACAGAGATTCTTCGTTATCGTCAGGAGATTACAGATGAGCGTATGGTGGCGGGACTGATTTATCTGGATAACTATGATGAGGCGCTGGAAAGCGTGGAGGAGGTTCGCCGCTCTCTGTTGACGGCTTTGATTGATCGGAAAATCAATAAGGCCATTGGTTCCATTGAGGGTGTGGTGAAGAAACTGGAAAAGGATAAGTATTTCTTTACCATCAAGCAGAAGTATATGGAACAGCTGGAGGAGGAGCGTTTCTCCATTCTGGAAGAGGTAAAGGCGGTTAATATTGGAAATGAGATGGCCGTGACCTTAAGTATCGGAATCGGTATGGGCGGAGACAGCTACAGCCAGAATTATGATTTTGCCCGGGCTGCCATTGATATGGCTTTGGGACGGGGCGGTGATCAGGCGGTAGTGAAAGATGGAAGCCGGATTCAGTATTATGGCGGAAAATCTCAGCAGCTGGAAAAGGCAACCCGCGTTAAGGCCCGTGTCAAGGCCCATGCACTTCGGGAACTGGTGGAAACGAAGGATCGCCTGCTGATTATGGGACACCAGATGAGCGATATTGATTCTTTTGGCGCAGCCATCGGTATTTACCGGATAGCTGTGGCATTGAATAAAAAAGCCCACATTGTAATTAACCAGGTAACCTCGTCTGTACAGCCTATGATGGATCGCTTTTTGGATAATCCGGAATATCCGGAGGATCTGTTCCTGAAAGGGCCTCAGGCTGCGGAGCTGGTAGATAACAATACCATGCTGGTGGTAGTAGATGTGAACCGCCCCAGTATTACGGATGCACCGGAGCTTTTAAAAATGGTAAAGACGATTGTTGTTCTGGATCACCATCGCCAGAGCAGTGAGGTGATTACCAACGCAGTGCTTTCCTACGTGGAGCCCTATGCATCCTCCACCTGTGAAATGGTTGCAGAGGTGCTTCAGTACATTGCAGACGGAATCCGGATTAAGTCGGCAGAGGCAGATACCATGTATGCGGGAATTGTAATTGACACCAACAATTTCACCAATCAGACCGGGGTGCGGACCTTTGAGGCGGCAGCTTATCTGCGGCGCAGCGGAGCTGACGTAACAAGGGTGAGGAAGCTGTTCCGGGACGATATGGCAGATTATAAGGCGAAAGCATACACCATTACTTCGGCAGAGGTTTACCGTGACAGCTTTTCCATTGGTGTATGTCCGGCAGAAGGGCTTCACAGTCCCACGATTGTCGGTGCACAGGCGGCTAATGAGCTGTTGGAAATTAAGGGAATCAAGGCCTCTGTAGTTCTGACAGAATATCAGAATACCATTTATGTCAGCGCCAGATCCATTGACGAAGTAAATGTTCAGGTTATGATGGAGCAGCTGGGGGGCGGCGGCCACCGAACGATTGCAGGTGCCCAGCTGAAGGATGGAACCGTTGAAGACGCAAAACGCCGCGTAAAAGAAGTAATTGATCAAATGCTGCAGAAGGGAGATATATCATAATGGAAATCGTATTATTAGAGGATGTAAAGGCTCTGGGAAAAAAGGGCCAGATTGTAAAGGTAAATGACGGCTATGCAAGAAACTTTATTCTGCCCAAAAAGCTGGGCGTGGAGGCTACTGCCAAGAATCTGAATGATTTAAAGCTGCAGAAAGCCAATGCTGCCAAGGTTGCAGCAGAACAGCTGGCCGCAGCGAAGGAGCTGGCAGAAAAGATTGAGAGCGGTCAGGTTGTGCTGAAGATGAAAGCAGGCGAAGGCGGAAAAGCATTTGGCTCTGTATCTGGAAAGGAAATTGCCGCTGCGGCATCAGAGCAGCTGGGGCTGGATATCGATAAGAAGAAGCTGGTTCTGCCGGATCCGATTAAAACCTTTGGAAACCATGAGGTGCCGGTAAAGCTGCATAAAGATGTAACAGCAAAACTGACTGTAAAGGTGACAGAAGCGTAAGAGACAATGGCTGCCAGTAAAAAGGGCAGCCATTTTGTTCTATGGAAAGTAAAAAAGACAGGAGACGAGCAAAATCATGGATGAAGCTTTGATGAAACGGGTACTTCCCCACAGTATAGAGGCAGAGCAGTCTGTTATTGGTTCCATGCTGATGGACAAGGAAGCGATAATTGCGGCCTCTGAGATTGTAACTGCCAGGGATTTTTATCAGCAGCAGTATGGAATTATGTTTGAAACCATGGTAGAGCTGTTTAACGAGGGAAAACCAGTGGATCTGGTCACTCTTCAGGATCGTCTGAAGGAGAAGGACGTTCCTCCGGAGGTGAGTAGCCTTGATTTTGTCCGGGATATTATTACCACAGTTCCCACATCAGCCAATGTAAAATCCTATGCAAATATTGTTCGGGAAAAGGCAGTTCTGCGGAGGTTGATTAAAGTAAACGAAGAAATTGCCAATACCTGCTATGCGGGAAAAGAGCCTTTGGAGCAGATTCTGGCAGCAACAGAAAAATCTGTATTTGATCTTCTGCAGAGCCGCAGCTCCGGCGAATTTGTTCCTATCAGGCAGGTGGCCTTAAATGTACTGGAAAAAATAGAAGCTGCCTCGAAAACCCAGGGAACGGTAACGGGTATTCCTACAGGATTTATTGATCTGGATTATAAAACCTCAGGCATGCAGCCTTCGGATTTTGTTCTGATTGCGGCTCGCCCTTCAATGGGAAAAACAGCATTTGTCCTGAATCTGGTTGATCATGTGGCTGTGCGCAAGGGGCTGCCCTGTATGATATTCAGCCTGGAGATGTCTAAGGAACAGCTGGTAAACCGTATGCTGGCTATGGAGTCTAATGTAGATTCTCAGAAGCTGAGAACTGGAAACCTGACAGATTCAGACTGGGATGCTATTGTGGAAGGAATCGGTGTGATTGGAAATTCCAAGCTGGTCATTGACGATACGCCGGGGATTTCGATTACAGAGCTGCGATCCAAATGCAGGAAAATGAAGCTTGAGCAGGGGCTCAGCATGATTATTATCGACTATCTTCAGCTGATGTCCGGAAGCGGCGGAAAAAGCAGCGAAAGCCGTCAGCAGGAGATTTCGGAGATTTCCCGTTCCTTAAAAGCCCTGGCCAGAGAGATGAATGCACCTGTGGTGGCCCTGTCCCAGCTGAGCCGTGCCTGTGAGACGAGAACAGACCATCGGCCCATGCTGTCGGATTTGCGTGAGTCCGGCGCGATTGAGCAGGATGCGGATGTAGTAATGTTTCTTTACCGTGATGATTACTATAACAAGGATACGGATATGCCTAACATTGCAGAGGTAATTATTGCAAAACAGCGTAACGGCCCTATTGGAACCGTGAATCTGCTGTGGCAGCCGGAATTTACAAAATTTGTGAATTTGGAAAAGTAAGAATATTTGAGAAACCTTTCCTGTGGAAAAATCAGACTTCTTTAGGGAAGGTTTCTCGAATGATTTTTTCCATTGCCTTTACAGCATTGGATTGATAGGTTGCATAAGGGTGAGCCAGTGCCAATTCCAAAAACACACCTTTCTGGCCAATAGAAAAGTAACTGGCATGGGGGTATTCCTCAATACAGGACTGATAAGTAAAGGCCAGTCCCAGGCCGGCTCTTGCCATAGCCGCAGCCAGATCAGCAGTAATATTCGTATTTGCAGCCCGGAATTTGATTCCGGCTTTTTTAAATTCCTGACGGCTGATATTCCCCAGCATGGTATCATAGGGACTGAGAATAAATTCATAGGATTCTGCATCTTTTAAATCCAGCCAAAAGCCGTGTCCGTTGTCCTTGGGATGAGCATATTTTTGAATGGGGTGATCAGAGTCAGCTACAATGAGAATTTCATCTTTTTTAAATATTTCTACTTCGTGAGTTAAACGGGACAATGGAAGCGCAATAATAGCCAGATCAATGGTTCCATCAATGAGTTTTTCTTCTAACGCCTTGCTGTTGGCTTCTATAATTTCTACATTTACATTTGGGTAAAGGGCATAAAATTGTTTCAAAATTTTGGGAATCATATATTTTCCGCGGAAAGAACTGATTCCAAGAATAATACTTCCACTTTTTAACTGGGCCATGTCGTCCAGTTTATTTTGAATTAACCGATAATGTCCAAGGATAATGCGGGCATTATCAATAAACATAGAGCCAGCAGCAGTTGGGCGGATACCTTTTGAGGTTCTTACAAACAACGAAATACCTAATTCTGTTTCATATTGAAGAAGGAACTGGCTTAAACTGGATTGGGCCATATAAAGACGTTCTGCTGCCCTGGAGATACTTCCCTCATCAGCCAGCGCAACAATATATTTTAACTCTTTTAACTGCATTGGTTTTTCCTCTTTTTGGTAATAATAGAACCATAAGCTACTATATCGGATTTTCCGATATAGTATATAAGTTATTTTCGGTTTCATCAATATATCTTTTATTATATGCTTAGATCATAAAAATTACAACAATTTCACTAAAAAGGAGGAGAGCGAATGGGAAAAATTTCTTTAAAAGGGGTTATTGATATGCATGTGCATTCAAATCCAGATATCCGCCATCGCGCTTATGACGATTTTGAGCTAATGGAAGCTGCAATCCGGGTGGGGGCCAGGGCGATTGTTATTAAAACGCATCAGGGGACAACGGTAGATCGCGCCTACCTATGCAATCGTCATAATGAAATCATACATCATGGTGATAATGATTTTACGATGTTTGGAAGTGTCACCTTAAATCGTCAAATGGGAGGACTGAATGCAGCAGCAGTAGAAAGCGGACTGAAGCTTGGTGCTAAGGTGATCTGGCTTCCAACCCAATCAGCCAGAAATAATCTGGAAAAACAAAAGGGAGATTTGTCAAAAGCGGTTGAGGTTATTAGAGACGGTAAAATCGTTCCTGAGCTGCAGGATATATTTCAGCTGATAAAGGATTTTGATGTGGTATTGGGAACAGGACATCTTTCTCCAGAGGAAATTTTCAGGGTTGTAGAGGCCGCAAGAAATGCAGGTGTGAGAAAAATTGTTGTGACTCATCCAGAGTGGTGGATGGTTGGGATGAGTTTAGAAGATCAGGTGAGACTTGTACAGGATTATGACATTATTCTGGAACATTGTTTCGCACAGCCTATGGGAGGAGGAAAATATAAGAGTAATCTTCCTTTGAATTTGGAGGCGATTCAGGCTTGTGGTTATAAGAATGTTATGGTGAGCACAGATGGAGGACAGGTAGAAAATCCTTTCTGGGAAGCTGCACTGGAGCAATATATACAATATCTGGCAGATCATGGAATTTCTGAAGAACAGATTTTTTATATGACTCATGAGATTCAGACAAGACTTCTAAATTTATAGTATTCAGGAGGTAGGGATATGATCAGTTTATTTATTGTAGCGGCGATTGCTTTGTCAGTTGCAATTGGGTATAAAACAAAATATAACACAGGTTTTTTTGCAATAGTATTTGCATATGTAATCGGCTGCTTTGTTATGATGATGAAACCGAAGGAAGTAATCAGCGGGTGGCCAGTGAGTACGATGTTTGTTATTATGGCTGTGTCATTGTTCTATAATTTTGCTCTGGTAAACGGAACGCTGGAAAAGGCAGCCCGATATCTTCTTTATTTTTGCAGGCGTTTTCCTGGACTTCTTCCCTTTGCTCTTTATGCGGCAAGTGCCGGAATTGCCATGCTGGGAGCGGGGTTTTTTACTGTGATGGCATTCATGGTGCCGATTACACTTCTCATTTGTAAGGAAGCAAAAATGGATCCGCTGACCGGCGCAGCTGCAGTTAATTGCGGGGCATTATCAGGTGCCAATTTTATGACCAGTGGAAGCGGGATTATTTTCCGAGGCTTGATGGAGGAAAGCGGTCATGGAGATATGGCATTTTCTTCAACAGCAGTCATTTTTATTGCCAGTGTAGTGTTTTCGCTTCTTTTGATTGCTGGATTTCGCTATATTCCCAAAGCGAACCGTCATATTGGGAAAGGTGTATCCTTTGAAAAACCGGATCCATTCACAAAGAAACAGAAGCAGAATCTGTATCTGATGCTGATCATGATTATAATTGTACTGCTGTTTCCTGTATTAAATGTAATTGTGCCAGAAAATGAGGCAATAGCATTTATTAACAGTAAGCTTGATGTGGGTCTGGTAGCAATTGTATTTTCTGTGATTGCTCTGTTTTTGGATCTGGCTCCGCAGAAGGAGGTAATTGCCCGAATTCCATGGAATACGATTCTTATGATATGTGGAGTAGGAATGCTGATTCAGGTTGCAGTAAAGGCGGGAACTTTGGAGCAGATGGCAGCATGGGCCGGAAGCAGCCTTCCTGCTTGGATCATTCCAGTTGCATTTAGTCTGATCGGGGCAATTATGAGCTTTTTTTCCAGTACATTGGGCGTTGTTTGCCCTGCATTGTTTCCGCTTGTGCCAGGACTTTCCGAAGCAGCTGGTCTAAATCCGTTGATTTTGTACACCTGTATTGTTGTAGGAGCCCAGAGCTCGGCTATTTCTCCGTTTTCATCTGGAGGAAGTCTGGTCATGGGTGCATGTTCAACAGAAGAGGAACGCAATCGTATGTTTCCACGTCTGCTGTTTTTGGCAGTTCCTGTCAGTGTAGCTTCTGCAACGGTATTTAATTTTGTGTTATCCATAATTCTTTAAGGTTAGTTTTTATGGTTAATCATAAATCTCAACCACTCCTCATAAACTATAAGTAGGCTATGAAATTAAAAAGAACATAAGGGGAGGAAGGGAATGGACGATACACATTATTCCATATCAGAGGCCGGTAAGCTGGTCGGTGTGGAATCCCATGTGCTCAGGTACTGGGAGGACGAACTGCAGCTGAATATACCAAGAAATGGAAAAAGTCACCGGTACTATACGGGGCTTCATATTCGTTTATTTCAGAAGATAAAAGAGCTGAAGGAAAAAGGATATCAGCTGAAAGCCATCGAACAGGTTCTTAATAAAATGCTTGAAGGAGATGAGAACGTGGATGTGGACGAGATTTTAGAGAAGAATGCAGTTCATATTTTAAAGGAGGGAAGCACAGAGAAGCTGGACGAGAAAGCGCCTGGACTTCGCGTCCTTCCAAAGCCCAGTGAGGAGGGCACTGTAATCAATCAGGAAAAACTGGATCAGTTTCAGGAGCTCATGAACCACATTATCGGCAATGCGATTGGACAGGCCATGAAGCAGAGCAGCGAGGCGATGAGCAGCGAGATTAGCCGCCAGGTCAGCAATCATATGGTTCAGGAACTGGAGTATATGATGCGTGTAAACGATGAGCGGGAGGAAGATCGGTTTAAGATGCTGGATGAAACCCTGAGAACCTATCAGAGAGAAAGCAAGGGAAAAGCGGAGGCAGCTGCCACAAAGCTTCCGTTTTTCAGAAGGCGGAAATCAGGGAGAAAAAGCGGATAAATAGAAGGATAAGGGAAACGGGCGCTGCGGAACAGGATTCAGAGCGCCCGTTTGGTGTATCTATTCTTCTAACTCGCTGCAGGCTTTTACAAAGGCTGTAAACAGGCGGCAGGCAGCCGGATCCTGCTCCCAGAGATATTCCGGGTGCCACTGAACTCCTATCAGGAAGGGATATTCCGGCATTTCCACACATTCTATCAGGCCCTCCGGGCCGTGTCCAGAAGCAATAAGTCCAGGCGCTACGGTGCGGACAGCCTGATGATGCATACTGTTTACCTTCAGGGTATCACACTGGGAAATTTCTGCCAGAAGGGTTCCCGGAGTAACTGTTACCGTATGAGAAGGAATCTCATATCCAAAGGGCTGGGTGTGAGCTACAGGAAATTTCTGGGGAAACTGACTGGGGATATCCTGGTAAATGTCACCGCCCAGACCGATATTTAAAACCTGTGCGCCGCGGCATACGCCGAGAATTGGTTTGCGGGCAGCCATGGCCAGCTTCAGGAGAGAAAACTCCATCTGATCCCTACGGAGACAGACGTTTCCGCAGTGATGCTGGGTTTCTTCTCCAAAGAAAAAGGGATGAACGTCCGGGCCGCCGGTAAATAAAACGCCGTCGGCAGTTTTCAGCAGAAGCGCCAAATCCTCTTCCTCCAGATCCAGAGGAAGGATGACGGGGACGGCACCGGCATGGCGGACTGCTTTTAAAAATGCCGGACGCATGTAGGGTTCGTCGCGTTCTGTATTGAAATAGGGTGTCAGAAGGATAACAGGTTTTTTTGATGTCATTGCAATAATCTCCTAATATTAGATTTCCATAGATAGAAAAAGAAATACCCCCTCCGTATATACGGAAGGGGTATCTGGTGTCTTTTAATTATTCCTCGCTGATAGCGCCGGTCGGGCAAACGCCTGCACAGGTTCCGCAGGAAATGCAAGCATCAGCATCGATAACGTACTGGCTGTCACCCTGAGAAATAGCACCTACCGGGCACTCGCCCTCACAGGTACCGCAGCTAACGCAAGAATCAGAAATTACATATGCCATGATTTTATCCTCCTTGAGTATTCTATAACTTTTGTTGTTCTTTCATTCTATACTATCTCAGCAAAATATTCAAGTGGAAAATCATGTGTCCGTGAATAAAAAAAGGAACAATTGGCAGTCTTGTTATTTCCGGGGGCGGCTGGAGGCTCTGGTTTCGCGGATGGCGCTTAAAATCAACTGTCTGGCAGCCAGAGCCTGTGATTTTTCCAGAGGAGGAGTATCCTTTAAAACATAATCGATACCCAGTTTTTCGTACTTTGTCTTTCCCATATCATGATAGGGAAGTACATCCAGAGCCTTTACATTGTTCAGACTGGCAATAAACTGGCCCAGGCGATACAGCTCTGTCTGATCAAAGGTAATGCCCGGTACAACTACATGGCGAATCCAGACAGGAATATTGTGCTCATCCAGATAACGGGCAAATGCAAGGATAGGCTCTAAGGGCTGTCCTGTCAGCTTTCTGTGTCCCTCGGGATCAATGTGTTTAATATCCAGCATGACCAGATCTGTAACGGAAATTAACTGATCGAACAGGTTCATCCGTTTTTTATTTTCCGGCTGAAAGGTAATGCCGGAGGTGTCCAGACAGGTGTGAATCCCCCGTTTTTTTGCTTCGGAAAACAGCTCTGTCACAAATTCAATCTGAACCAGCGGATCGCCGCCGGTTGCTGTTATACCGCCTTTTTGATAAAAGGAACGGTTTTTTTCATACTGTTCCATAATCTGCGGCACTGTTATTTCTGTGCCGCCGCCTATTTTCCAGGTGTCCGGATTATGACAGTACTGACACCTCATGGGACAGCCCTGAAAAAAGACAACGAGACGGACACCTGGTCCGTCTACAGTGCCGAAGCTTTCAATGGAGTGGATATGTCCAACCATAGAATTTGCCTCCTGGTAAATTATGATAAAACGTAACTATTCAGGACAAGAAGATGCCCCGTCCTGAACAGTTACGATAAAACTGGCTTTAATTAGATGTTGCCGTGGAAGGTACGGGAAATAACCTCGTCCTGCTGTTCCTTGGTCAGCTTATTAAAGTTTACTGCATAACCGGATACACGAACGGTCAGCTGAGGATATTTTTCCGGATGAGCCTGTGCGTCCAGCAGAGTTTCTTTAGTAAATACATTTACATTCAGGTGATGTCCGCCCTTGACTGCGTAGCCGTCTAACAGGGATACCAGGTTATCAATCTGTGCGTCGCTTGCATGTGTCATAAGAATAGTCCTCCTTTTATCTGAAATCATTATCAGGTATGAATGATGAACAATCAGCTGTGACTGATGTTTAATCTCTGTCGCCGATTCCGTCCATCAGATTGGGAATGGAGCAGGCAGTATCAATGCCGCATTCCAGATCCACATCAATATCACCCATAAACAGCTGATCCTCTTTTCCAAGTGCGCCGGGGATAATGGAGAAGGTATTGGAAATACCATCCTGCGCGTCCTTAAAGGGCAGCTTGGCTACAGAAGCAAGGGATGCGACTGCGCCGTGGGTATCCCGGTGATGCATGGGATTTGCGCCGGGAGCAAAGGGCTGTCCGCCTTTTCTTCCGTCCGGTGTGGAGCCGGTTGCCTTTCCGTAAACAACATTGGAAGTGATGGTCAGGATAGAAGTAGTGGGGATACCGCCGCGATAGCAGTGATTCCGTTTTACATAGTTCATAAAATCATGGACAATGTCAACAGCAATCTGGTCTACCCGGTCGTCATCGTTTCCGTATTTGGGGAAGTCTCCTTCTACTTCGTAGTCAACTACGATGCCGTTTTCATCACGAACGGTTTTTACTTTGGCATATTTGATGGCAGACAGGGAGTCTGCAACAACAGACAGGCCGGCAATACCGGTTGCAAACCAGCGGGTTACCTTATGATCGTGAAGAGCCATCTGCAGACGCTCGTAGCAGTATTTGTCATGCATATAGTGGATGATGTTCAGGCTGTTTACATAAACACCGGCCAGCCACTGCATCATATCGTGGTAGCGATCCATAACCTCATCGTAATCCAGATACTCAGAGGTAATCGGACGGTATTTCGGTCCTACCTGCTTTTTGCTGACCTCATCTACACCGCCGTTGATTGCGTACAGAAGACATTTGGCCAGGTTGGCACGGGCTCCGAAGAACTGCATTTCTTTTCCGATCCGCATGGAGGATACGCAGCAGGCAATCGCATAATCATCGCCGTGGGTAACACGCATCAGGTCATCGTTTTCATACTGGATGGAGGATGACTCAATGGAGGTCTTTGCACAGAAACGCTTAAAGTTTTCCGGAAGACGTACAGACCAGAGTACAGTCAGGTTTGGTTCCGGAGCGGTGCCCAGGTTCTGCAGAGTATGCAGATAACGGAAGGACATCTTTGTTACCATGTGGCGTCCGTCAATACCTACACCGCCTACAGATTCAGTTACCCAGGTAGGATCGCCAGAGAACAGCTCGTTGTATTCCGGGGTACGGGCAAATTTTACAAGGCGCAGCTTCATAATAAAATGATCCACGAATTCCTGAATCTGCTCCTCTGTATAGCGTCCTTCTGCCAGATCGCGCTCTGCGTAGATGTCAATAAAGGTGGAGGTACGTCCTAAGGACATGGCAGCGCCGTTCTGCTCCTTAACAGCAGCCAGATAGCCAAAATAGGTCCACTGGATAGCTTCTTTTACATCAGTTGCCGGCTTGGAAATATCAAAGCCGTAGATGCGTCCCAGCTCCTTCAGCTCTTTCAAGGCACGAATCTGCTCGGACAACTCCTCGCGGTCGCGGATAATAGTAGAATACATGGTGCTGCGGGTGGTGGATTTCTGTTCCTCTTTATCTTCAATCAGGCGGTCTACACCATACAGGGCAATCCGGCGATAGTCGCCGATAATCCGTCCGCGTCCGTATGCATCGGGAAGTCCGGTGATAATATGGCTGGAACGGCATGCGCGCATTTCGGGAGTGTAGGCATCAAATACGCCTGCGTTATGGGTTTTTCTGTGTTTGGTGAAGAAGTCAACGATCTCCGGATCAACCTCATAGCCATTGTCAGCGCAGGCTTTTACAGCCATGCGGATGCCGCCGTAGGGCTGAAGAGAACGTTTGAAGGGCTTATCTGTCTGGAATCCCACAATCGTTTCCTTTTCCTTGTCCAGATATCCGGGACCATGGGAAGTAATGGTGGAAATAATTTTGGTGTCCATATCCAGAACTCCGCCGGCTTCCCGCTCCTTCTGGTTCAGCTCCATAACCTGATCCCACAGCTTTTTGGTGTTCTCAGTCGGGCCGGCCAGGAAGGAATCGTCGCCGTCGTAAGGGGTGTAGTTTGCCTGAATAAAGTTGCGGACATTGATTTCGCGCATCCATACTCCAGGCTGGAATGTTCTCCACTGCTCTTTCATATCAGTTACCTCCTGCGTAGATTAAAATTATGCGTAACTCTTCAGGACGGCGGGAAATCTCCGATAGTTCTTGTCCTGAACAGCTACAACTATATGGAATATAAATAAAAACAACTACATATTGCAGAATTTTCTCTGCACTGGCATTATATCTTGTGGTATAGGCTGTCGTCAAGGCAATTAAGGAGAATAATTCTCATGTTTTTGATTTTGTACAGGAACGAGTTCCCATTTCCGGTATTTTTGTGTAATTTGGGTAACTCTTCAGGACGGCGGGAGAACTGGAAGAAAAATTCTTGTCAAGCTTGCTTGCAAAGGGATTTTCCTGCCAGTTCTCACATCGGAGGAATCTCCGACACTTCTTGTTCGGCTTTGCCGGATAAGAAGATGCCCCGTCCCGGACAGTTACAATTTAGGTAACAGCTTCTAGTGCCGAGTGTCCGCTGCAAGTGGGCAGGGAGATACATGGCTGAACCATTGATCATTTGGATAAAAGGAAGAAGAGATATCTTGCCAATTTGCGGGAAAAGTATTATAGTATTAACAAGTATGTCCAATAAGGAGGAAAATAATATGCAGATTAGCAAAGATATGTTGATTGGCGAGCTGATTCAGATGGACGAGCTGATTGCTCCCATGCTGATGCGCGCAGGAATGCACTGCCTGGGATGTCCGTCTTCTCAGGGCGAAAGTCTGGAAGAGGCATGTATGGTTCATGGTATTGACTGTGATACTCTGGTTGCCGGCATCAATGAAGTTCTGGCAAGCCGCTAATTGGGAAATATAGAAAGCCGCAGGCATCCGTGGATTCTGCTGGGGAATGATATTCTTCCAGAATCCGCAAAGCCTGCGGCTTTTTGCTGTAAAACAGCTATTTGTTGTTTGGGGTCATAGAAGGGACTCAGCCATTGACCAGAGCCAGCTTCTGAAGAGCCTGGTTTCTGATAATGATTTCATAATGCTCCTGATAGTACGCCTCCGTGGCAGCTTCCGGCTTTACCTTTTCTCCATACTCGGCAAGAATATTGCAGAGACGGCTGAAGGTCAGGGGATCGCAGCCCTCGCTGGAGAGAACCAGATAATAGCTGGAGGTCTGCGGGCGTTTGTAAAGAGAGTTCTTCCCTTCACAGATGCCGTTTACGATTCGGGCAGCGTCGGTAACCTGATCCAGGCTGCCGAAACGGTAAATTCGAATCTGTACTGCCGGTGCTTCTGAAGCAGTCTGTCCGTCAGCGGAAGCAGCAGCGCCGCTTTCCTTGGCCGGGGCAGAATCTGTCTGACCGGAGGAAAGTCCCAGAAGGTCGTTTTTCAAAAATTCCATCAAACCATCTGCGCCTTCCAGAAATTCGCTGGTGATACTATTATAAAGTCCTTCCTGTTCGTCCTCTGAGAGAGGAGAAAATTTGGAAAAACGAGTATCCAGCTCTTCCGGATCTTCTATTTTTGTGATGACCAGCATCACACTTTCGTTGGAAAGCGGGATTGCCTCGACCATCAGCGGAATATCCTCTGCATCAAAACCAACTTCATTGGAGGCCTTCTGAATCATTTCACGAAACAGACTGCGGGCTTTTTCACTTCCATAGGCCAGCTCTCCCAGATTCATATTGCGGACACTTAAGTCAAAGCTGGTCAGCGTACATCGTATCTGGTTTTCATTAATCCGTTCTATCTTCATAAGACCACTCCTTCCGTATTTTCCTGAGAAGCTGGGAAAAAGTCCTGCTTCCCTAATTTAATTATAGTATATGATATAGGGAAAAAGCAATTCCTATGTAACATTTTTTTATAAAATTTTCCTGTGGGATTTCAATTTTTCCGGGAGGGGTGTCGAAATTAGTCGATGGATTTTATCTGCAGGATACTTGTAAAACAGCAGAATATGTATTAGAATATGCCTACAGAGATGACGGGAAGAAAGGAGGAACGAGACGGCAGACGAAACTCTGTTTGGAAAGTATCAGCTGTGCCGGATTTTGGGACGGGGACGAAGCGGAACCGTATATCTGGCCAGACACATGGAACTGGAGGAATATCGTGCCATTAAGCAGGTTGCCAAGACCTGTACGGATTACAGCCAGTTTCGAAAGGAAGCATTGATTTTAAAAACCATTCGCCATCCGGGGATACCAATTGTGTATGACTTGGAGGAGGATGAGGATTACAGTTATTTGATAGAAGAATATCTGGAGGGAAATTCTCTATATGCCCTTATTTCTGAGACAGGGCATTTTTCAAAGGCAATGACGATTTGTTATGGAATTCAGATTTGCCATCTGGTAAATATCTTGCATTCAGCAAGACCAACCCCTATTTTATATCTGGATTTACAGCCAAAGAACCTCATAATTTGCCATGACACGGTAAAGCTGATTGATTTTGATCATGCAGTTCATTTGAGTGATGCAAAAAATTTGTCACAGCGTTACGGAACAGTGGGCTGTGCAGCGCCGGAACAGTATACGGGAGATGTTTTGGACGAAAGGACGGATATCTATGCCATTGGTGCTGTTCTCCATTATATGCTGACTGGGCATTATCCCGGAGAGGGTGACGGAAAACCGCTGCAGGTGTCTGACAGTACAGGCCGAAATCTTATGCGGATTATTCGCAGATGTCTTAGTGAGGACAGGGAAAAGCGGTATGAGACAGCAGACCAGCTCTGCAGAGCCATGGAAAGGGCAGAGGCGCAGTTACAAAAGCTGGAAAAACAAAGACAGGGTATTTGGAGAAGCCATCCCGTATCATCTCTAACCATTGCCGTAGCAGGAAGCCGGCCGGGGGTCGGAACAACACATACGGCAATAGGGCTTGCAGCCTATTTAAGACGGCAGGGGATTTCTGCTGTGTATGAGGAACACAATGAGACAGGTGCCATAAGACAGCTTACTGATTGGTTTGGCGCCGGTCATGACCGCTGGGGGATTTTTGTGATACGGGGATTGCCGGTCCGTCCCTGGTATGGTTCCTGTGTTCAGCTTGAGGAGACGCCGTATCCGGTGAGAATTCTGGATTACGGATGCAGCAGAAAACAGCTTTTTAACGAACAGGCGGATTTGGAAATTCTTGTCTGTGGGGCAAAGCCATGGGAGCAGGCATCTGCTTATGAGGCCTACGGAGAATTAAAGAACTGTCCGGGTCTTATCCTTCTGATGAATCATTTCAGCAGGCAGGCTGCAGGAGGAGCATCAGGAGCAAGGTACAGAAAATCTGTTTGGGCAAAGGAAAAGCCAGTTTGCTTTCTGATGCCGGATTTCCCGGATCCCTTTTCTGGTGACAGGGCGGCAGATCAGGTGTATCAGGCAATGATGAACAGAAACGCAGCGGAAAGAAGAAAGGAAAGAGCAGGAGGAGGCATACGAAAACTGTACGGAAAAGGAAAAAATCTGTTTTTTCTTATTCTTCGGCAGCTGACTGGAAAACCTTAGGGATTATCAGCGCCGGAGGAAGAACCGGGGCAACCCATCTGGCAGTATGGACTGCCAATTATCTGACCGGAGTTCGAGGAGAAAAAACTGCAGTTCTGGAATGGAACAGTCATGGCGATTTTGAATCTATGGAGGGATTCTGCAAAGGAGAATTTACAGACAGAAAGAATAATTTTTGCGAGATCCGTCTGTGGGGCGGAAAAAAGAATGCCGGAAGTGGAAAAAAGGCTGGAAACAGAGGAAAATTGTCTTTCTGCCGGATTTTGGATGCAGATTATTATAAGCGGGCAGGAGCGGAAACCATGGCGGCCTGCCTCAATGGAAAATACCGAAGGATTATCGCTGATTATGGGGAACTGACAGGGGAAAGCTTCTGTGAATGTACCCGTTGTGATAAAAAAGTGCTGGTGGGCGCATTTAGTGAGTGGCAGATGGAGGCGTTTCTGGAAGCGGTCAGGATGATACCGGAGCATGATGAGAGCTGGCAGTGTGCGGCCGTTTTTGGCAGCGAAGAGACCAGAAAAGAATGGGAAAGACAGCTTCGGATATCCTGTATTCGCATTCCGGTTTCAGCAGATGCCTTTGCAGTGACTGCTTCAGACATGAGGTTTTTTAAACAGCTGCTGTTTTAATGGCCGCTGAAATAAAATACATAGAAAACAGCCGGCAGAGGCGGCGAAGGGGATTTGTGTTACGGCTTATACCTTCCAAAACAGTGCTGCCTCTCCGGCATTAGTGGAGGAAAAGAGTGGATAGGAAAAAAAGGCTGAATCCGGAAAGCCGCAGGGCTTATCTGGAGGGCTTAAGAAAGTACCGGGAAAAAGGAGTGCCGATACTGATAGATGGAAAAGAGGCAGATGAAAGGCAGTGGGATAAAATTTTTGAAATCCACGAGGATGGAAGCTTTTATATGGGAGATTATGTTCTGGAGGAGGTGATGGACTGTCAGGAGCAGAAAGCAGTAAATAGGGCGGAGCAGGAGTTTATAGGGGAGCCTTCTGCTGGTTATGGAAAAAGAAAGCGTTTGAAGGAAATTCGATTTGATCTGGTTTATTATCGTTAAGCAGATAAAGCAGCAGTGCTTTGTGCACAGATACGGGGCGGGGCTTCAGGAGAGAATTCCAATTCAGCCTGGAAACTGAAGTCGGGGCGGGAAAATATCAGAAAAATTTAAGAGAAGACATTAGGGTTTTGTGGTATACTTTTTCCATAGGAAATATGACAGGAAAGGGAATTTTATTCTCTGGAATACAGACAGGAGGAAGTACCACAGATGAAAAAATTTATGGTCACAAGTTTGACAGTGCTGGCGACGGTTTTTCTTATCGGAGCGGCGGCAGCGGGTATTTTTCTGTATCAGAAATTGTCTCCCTCTAAGGATATGGCGGATCAGAGCCTGTGGTATGGGGTCAGCGGCGATGAGATTGCGGTGATTTTGAATAATGAGCAGGCGGAGGGGGTTACAGGACGTGATATCAATGGTCAGGCATATTTTCCTCTGACCTGGGTGAATGATACTTTGAATGAGCGGTTTTACTGGGATCAGGAAAATCATCAGCTGATTTATGCCCTGCCGGATTCTATTGTTTATGCAGATGCGTCAACTATGGGAAGCAGCGGAAAGCCGCTGCTTGTGGAACAGGAGGATGAGGTATGGCTGACTGCCGGCTTGGTATCAGCTTATACAGATATCAGAACTTCTTTCTTTAAAGACGGAGATGCAAAAAGGGTGTTTGTGGATACCAGCTGGGAACCGGAGCAGGTTGCTGCAGTAAAAAAAGATGGAAGTGTCCGTGTACGCGGAGGAGTGAAAAGTGATATTCTTACGGCAGTGGAAAAGGACAGTACAGTTGTAGTGCTGGAAACGCTGGAAAAGTGGAGCAGAGTGCGGACCGAGGACGGTCAGGTGGGATACATTCAGAATCGCTGTCTAAAGGAGCCGGAAGTCCGGACTCTGATCAGTACCTTTCAGGCTCCGGAGTATACATCGATTTCCATGGAGGAGCCGGTAGTTATGGTGTGGCATCAGGTGACTCAGGCAGCAGCCAATAAGACAATGGAAACACTGATTTCCAATACCAGGGGAGTCAATGTTATCGCGCCTACCTGGTTTATGCTGACGGAAAATGACGGGACATACGAATCTCTTGCGAATCAGGATTATGTAAATAAAGCGCACAGCCTGGGACTTCAGGTGTGGGCAGTTCTGGATAATTTTAACAGAGGAACCAATGTGCAGTCAGAGATTCTGTTTGCCAGCACAGCAGCCAGGAAGAAGCTGATTACCAGCCTGATTGCAGATGTAGAAAAATATGGTATTGATGGAATCAATCTGGATATCGAGGGAATTAAGCCGGAGGCAGGACGGCATTATGTCCAGTTTATCAGGGAGCTGTCTGTAGAATGCCGAAACAAGGGAATTATTTTGTCTGTGGATTCTTATGTGCCTTCTGCCTATACTTCTTTTTATAACAGAGCAGAGCAGGGACAGGTGGCTGATTATGTAGTGATGATGGGATATGATGAGCATTATGCCGGAGGAGATCCGGGTTCTGTAGCATCTTTGGGGTATGAGAAAAAGGGAATTGAGGATACGCTGAAGGAGGTACCAAGAGAAAAAATTATCAGCGCAGTTCCATTTTACACCAGAATCTGGAAGGAGGAAGGTGGAAAGGTTACTTCCGATGCTATGGGAATTGCCAGAGCTCAGCAGTGGATTGCAGATAATAATGTGGAGCTTTACTGGCAGGAGGATCTGGGGCAGTATTATGGAGAAACGGTACGGGATGGAATCAAGTATACACTATGGATGGAAGAGGCACGTTCTCTTGGGCTGAAGATGGAGCTGATCCGGAAGTACAATCTGGCAGGGGTTGCCTGTTGGAAGCTGGGATTTGAACCAGCGGAAATCTGGGATGTGATCAAACTGCCGTGAGGCATAAAGGGGGCGGTTTTATGAAAAGGAAACAGTGGAAGAGTTTTTTGACCTGTGCCGGAGCTGCAGTGCTTCTGACCTGCGGCGGCTGCAGCAGGACTGCCGGGATCAGTCCCTCCGATACAAAGCCCGAGGAGTCTCAGACGGAAGCTTCTGTATCAGGAACGGAAGCGGAAACAGGGACAAACATTGATGAAAGTGCAGGAGAAACAGTCGGAGAGACTGTTTTCAGGCCGACAGTTCCAGAAAGCAGTTCTGGTGAGCAGATTTCGGAAAAGCCGAATGGAGAATCTGACGATAGAGAGCAGGAAGAGGAGGTTTCCTATCAGATTATTGAAAATATTATTCTGGCTACGGATATCCATTATTTTGATCCATCGCTTACAGATTATGGCCCCAGATTTCAGGAAATGGTGGAGTATGGTGACGGAAAAGTAGTTACCTATATCGATGAAATTACGGATGCTTTTTTTGAAGAAGTAATTCAGCTGCGTCCCAATGCTTTGATTCTCAGCGGAGATTTGACACTGGAGGGAGAGAAGAAAAGTCATGAAAGTCTGGCTGAAAAGCTTTATCGCGTAGAAGAGGCCGGGATTCCGGTTCTGGTGATTCCTGGCAATCACGATATCAATAATAAACGGGCGGCGCGGTATGAGGGAGAACAGAGACTTCCGGCAGAATATACCACACCGGAAGAGTTTCGCAGAATTTATCGGGATTTTGGATACGATGAAGCCATCAGCGAGGATGTGAGAAGTCTCAGCTATGTGTATCAGCTGGATGAGGAACATCGGATTATGATGCTGGATACCTGTCAGTATCGTCCGGTTGCCAAGGTAGGAGGTGCGATTTTAAGCGAGACCTATTACTGGATTGAGGAACAGCTGGAGGAGGCATGGGATGAGGCAATGGACGTGATTCCTGTTGCACATCACAATCTGCTGGAGGAGAGCAAAATCTATGTGGATGACTGTACGATTGAGCATGGAGAACAGCTGGTGGATATTCTGGATGAATGGGATGTGAAGCTGTTTTTAAGCGGCCACCTTCATGTTCAGCATACAATGCGCTCTGAGGATAACAGAGGAGTGTGGGAGGCTGTGACCTCCTCTTTGGCAACGCCAGCCTGTCAATATGGAGTTTTAACCTGCCGGGATGATGGTTCTTATCAGTATGGAACCTGGTCTGTGGATGTGGAGTCCTGGGCCAGAGAGCATGGAAGAAAGGAACGGGATCTGCTGGAGTTTCGGAAGTTCCAGGAACCATTCCTTAGAAGGGTGTTTTATAATCAGTCAATGACGGCATTAAACGCAGTTCCTGATATTCCGGAGGACAGGAAAAAACAGATGTCGGATCTGTATGCAAGGCTTAATTATTATTATTATCAGGGAACAGCGTATCAGATTAAAAATGAAGTGCTTTCGGATCCAGCTTACCTTATGTGGCTGAATGAGGGAACGCTGACGGTGTTGGGAGAATATGTGGAATATATTGTGTCGGATGCGGTTCATGATTATAATCGTCTGATTGTGGACTGATTCTTTTTTCCGTTTCTTCAGGATATATTAGAATATAGTCTGAAGGGATGAGAGGGATTTTTGTGGAGAATCGGAAAGCGGAAATACTGATGGCGGCTATGCTGCTGACTTTTGTGTTTCTGATATCCAGGCATGCAGGGCTTATGGTATCCGGTCAGAATGTGACAGCGGGAAAAAAACAACCAGTGGTAGTTCTTGACAGTGGACATGGCGGCACGGATCCTGGAAAAATCGGAGTTGACGGAAGCCTGGAGAAGGATATTAATCTTCAGATTGCAGAAAAGGTAAAAGGCTTCCTGGAAGCATCGGATGTGACGGTTATTATGACAAGAGAGGATGATTGCGGGCTTTACCAGGAAGATGATGCCAATAAAAAAAGAGCAGATATGAAAAACCGGTGCGATAAAATCAACAAGGCGGCACCGATCCTGGCAGTCAGCATTCATCAGAACAGTTATCATGAAGAAGCCATATTTGGAGGCCAGGTATTTTATTATAAGGATTCTGCAGAAGGAAAGCGCCTGGCTGAAATCCTGCAGAAGCGTTTTGATTTTGTATTAGGAGAGAAAAACAGGAGGCTGGCAAAACCAAATGGCAATTATTATCTTCTGCTTCATGTGAAAGTACCTGTTGTGATTGTAGAGTGCGGATTTCTTTCAAACTGGGAAGAAGCAGCACGGCTGAATTCAGAAGAGTATCAGCAGCGGCTGGCCTGGACTATCTATATGGGAATTATGGAATATATCAATACTTCCGGTTGACAAAATCATAGTAAAATGGTAGACTATAGGCGGTTAGATAATACTAATATCCAAACAGACATTTGAACAGATTACGAAAGGAAGAATTCTTATGAAATATATATATGCATCAAGAACAGGAAATGTAGAAAAACTGATTCAGTCTCTGGGACTGGAAGCAAAAAAACTGGCAGATGGTACAGAGAAGGCTGAGGATGATTTTATTCTTTTTACCTATACGGACGGAAGAGGTATTGTACCTCCGGTAGTGGAGCAGTTTCTGAAAGAAAATCACAGCCTGCTAAAGGGTGTTGTAGTTTCTGGTAATATGCAGCGTCATGGAGATACGTTCTGTGCAGCCGGAGAGATTATTGCAAAAGAGTATCAGGTTCCTGTGATTGCCCAGGTTGATGGTGCCGGAAATGAATGGGATTATCGCCAGATTCGTTCCCGTCTGCAGGAGTGTGCGGAATAGGAAGAGTTGTTATATTAAAAATGGACAGATACCGGAAAGAACTTGAAAACTGGGGATTTCTATGTTATGATTCAGTTATAAATAAGTTCTTCGGGGCGGGGCGCAATTCCCCACCGGCGGTATAGTCCGCGAACCGCTTATGGCGGCTGATCCGGTGTGATTCCGGAACCGACAGTATAGTCTGGATGAGAGAAGAGATTGTGTGGCAGCAAAGTTGCTGTGATTGTCGATCAAAATATTGCCCCGGATCTTAGGATCCGGGGTTTTTGTTTTACTGGAAGTCTCTTTCCTGAAAAGCAAAAAAACGGCGGTACGGCGAAGGGGCAGACACATGATTCCTCTGGAGAATGAGCTTATATTATAATTTTCAGGAGGAAGTTATCATGAAGGAAAACAAATTAATGACAACAAAAAATGTTGTTCTGATGGGGATGTTCGGAGCTCTGGCAGGGGTGCTGATGGTATTTGAGATACCGCTGCCTTTCCTTGCTCCCAGCTTTTATGGTCTTGATATCAGTGAAGTTCCGGTTCTGGTAGGAACCTTTGCTTTAGGACCAGTGGCCGGGGCTGTTATTGAAGTTGTGAAAATCTTGGTTAAGCTGGTATTGAAGCCAACCAGCACAGGCTTTGTGGGAGAACTGGCCAATCTGACCTTTGGCTGTGCAATGGTTATTCCGGCAGGTCTGATTTATCAGTTTAAAAAGACCCGGAAAGGCGCTATGGCAGCTCTGACAGCAGGAACCCTTCTCATGTCAGCTGCAGCAATCGTGGGAAATGCGTTGGTTATGCTGCCTTTTTATTCCAATTTTATGCCATTGGAAAATATCATTGCGGCCGGAGCGGCTATTAACCCGGCAGTCAGCAATGTGTGGACCTTTGCCGTTATCTGTGTAGGGCCGTTTAATGTGATTAAGGGAATTGTGGTTTCCATGATTACGGTGCTGGTTTATAAGCATATCAGCGCTATGATTCACAGTATTGGAACAGAGAAGCGAAATGGCCAGAGTAGAAAACTGCGTGCTTAGAATTAAAAAAATAATATAAAAGAGAATCGCCAGAATAGCGGAATACATACCGGCTTTGGCGATTCTCTTTTGTATTATAGAAAATTTGATCGAAAGATACAAAAATGTTCCGCGAGTATGCACACTGCTCGTTAGAGGAAAAGGGATGGTGACGCGACTTTGTTTCGGTTCGGCTGTGTGTCAAAGCGCTTTCTTTTTAGTGCTTATAAAGTCTTTTCATTCTGCTTTTCTTTTAGATAAGCATCGGCATCTTTAAAAAAGCTTCCCAGGATCAAGATGATAATGATTCCCAGAGGGAAGGCGGCAATGATGGATACTGTCTGCAGGTTTGCCATGGAATTTTCGGAAAAAATCAGGGCAATGGGAAGCAGAATCAGCATAATAGACCAGAATAGTTTAATGTTCCGGTTTGGTTCCTCGTTCGGCTTCAGCTCCTTGTAGGAATAAGCGGCAGCCACCAGAGTAATGGAATCAAAGGATGTAGAGTAAAAGGTTACCATACAAAGGATCAGAAGAATCAGCACCAGTCCGGGAAGCGGAAGCTGTTCCAGAACGGAAACAATGGCAGCATATAAATCTCCGGTTTTTGTATATACAGAAAGCAGATCCAACCGTCCATGCATCTGCAGCCCCATTCCATAATTGCCGAGAATGATGAAGGAGGTAAAGGTTCCAGCCAGACCAAAGGAATATCCTCCCAGTACAACCTGGCGAACAGTTCTCCCCCGGCTGATAGAGCCAATGAAAAAAGGAGTTGCTACACACCATACAATCCAGTAGGACCAGTAAAAGATGGTCCAGTTCTGAGGGAAGGAGTTGGTGCGCAGGGCATCTGTCCAGGTGGACAGTCCGATAAAGTTCTGAACCAGATTACCAATGGAGCTCAGACCAGTTTCAATAATGTATCGGCTTTCTCCTCCCAGGAAAAATACATAGGCAAGGAGCATAAAAAACAGATAAACGCAGCAGGAGGCAGCCAGCTGTACGCCTTTCATTCCAAGATAGACACAGAAGGTGTAAATACAGCAGATACTGATTAAAATAAAGATGGTAAGAGCGACGCTCTGAGGAATTCCGGTAACGCGGCTGATTGCCATGGAAAGCAGAGGTGTTGCCAGGGAAAAAGTAGTGGCAGTACCTGCAAGGAGAGCAATCACAGCAATGAAATCGATGATTTTACCACTCCACCCATCCACCCGCTTTCCAAGAATCGGACGACAGGACTCAGAAAATTTCTGCTTGGTTCTTTTGCGGACATGAAGCATAAAGCCGAACGCCACGGCCAGAACCAGATAAAAACTCCAGGGAATCGGTCCCCAGTGAAACAGAGGATAGGTAGAGGCCCATTCCTGAATTCCGCCCATTTCTTCAATGTGAGGTTCATTGGCATACAGGATCCATTCACAGCAGGAGTAAAAAAGAATATCTGCAGCCAGTCCGGCAGTAAACATCATGGAGCCCCACTGAAAAAAAGTATATTCCGGTTTTTCCAGATCTCCCAGCCGAATGTTTCCAAAGCGGGAAAAGGCCATATACAGGGAGCAGAAAAATACACCCAGGCCGATCAGCAGGTAATAACTGCCCATCTGATCCCCAAGAAGAGAGCGGATAGAAGCTAAAAGCTGGGAGGACTGTTCTGGATTGCGAACAAACCAGATACAGAGAATCACAATACAGAGAAAGGGAATCAGTGTAATAAACCAGTCCAGCCGACGGGCCAGCGAAGTGTCGGAAGCCCGATTTTGTTCTTTTTTCATAATGCAAAATACCTCCTATAGCAGTTTTACAGAAATATCTGCGAGTAAAATGTTCAAAAATATTAAAAATTAAATCATATTGAACATAATAGCATTGCAGGAGAAAAAATGCAAGAGGGATTTCTTGCGAATTTCTTTCAGTTTAGGAGGGAGTCTATCAAAAAAGAAGGAATTCTGGTAAAATAGCAGAAAAAATGAAAGATGTGACGGCAGAAATGGAGAGAGAAAACAGAAGGGCAGGGACAGGGAGAAGCAGGAGAAAACAGAAATCAGCAAGAGCCTTTGCTGGAAAAGGGCTGGTATCCGGGGGGATTGCAGTGCTGGCAGTAGTGTTGGCTGCTACAGGATTTATGACATGGAGAAAAGAAAGCTATGCCAGGGGGACCGCAGAGCAGCCTGAAAATTCCGGCCAGCTTGTGACAGTCGGAGAGCTGCAAAGCAGTGGAACCGGGGAAGAGAAGCCGATTCTGGGGGGAGCTGAACTGATGATGCTCTCCAATCAGACAAAAGGGCAGATGATGTCATTTTTAATAGAAACAAAAAATGGAAATCTGATTGTAATAGATGGCGGTCGTTGGGAAGATGGAGAGCACCTGATGGAGGAAATCCGCCGGAGAGGCGGTCATGTGGATGCCTGGTTTCTGACCCATACGCATACAGATCATGTAGGTGCTCTTTTGAATCTTTTGCAGACAGAGGCAGAAGGTGAAGATACGGGAATAGAAATTCAGCATATCTATTATAATTTTGCAGATTTGGACTGGTATGCGATTCATGAACCGGGAGATTATGGCACAGCGGCTGCAATTATTGGAGAATTGGAGAAACTTCCAGATAGAGTATGCCAGATTGTAGAGCAGGGGCAAACGATTACCGTAGATGATGTGACAGTGACGGTAATGAATGAACGCTATGAGCCAGGACCGGAGCAAATAGGAGAGCGGGACGGCAATGATGCAGGAATTGCTTATCGTATGGTAGTTCATGGGGTATCGATTTTGTTCCTTGGAGATTTGCAGAAGATTGGTGGCGATTTGCTCCTGGAGCAGGCAGGAGCAGAGGCATTAAAATCTGATGTTGTGCAGATGGCTCACCACGGACAGAATGGAGTCAGTGAAGCTGTTTATCAGGCCATAGATCCGGAAATCTGTCTTTGGCCTACGCCTGGATGGCTTTGGGATAATGAAGGCGGCGGCTACCAGACGCCGGAAACAAAAAGCTGGATGGAGAAGCTTCATGTAAAGCGGCATTACTGTATAAAAGATGGCGATCAGATTATGCGGTAAAAAAGAAAAACGAAAAGACAGCATTATTGTGGCAGCGGATAAATTCCGGCTGCCACATATTATTTAATAAAAAATCAGTCTGTTACAGCCAGTCCGCTGTGATAAGAATAGCTTCCCAGCTCATGGAGAAGCCGTTCCAGCTCCTGGGCATCTGCCTGACGAGTGGAATGGATGCTGGTATTGATCAGCGCGTTTACGTTGCTGCATTTCAGCAAAGAATATCGGAATAGATCCGGGAAGGAGGCCCTTGAGGCAAGTCTTCGATCCCAGGGGTTGCACCATAGCTCGTGATCCAGATTCAGGCACTGACGAGGATTCTTTACTTTATCTGTGACCAGTTTGGTGGAGGCTACCGGTTTTTTCAGCACAAGGTTCTCAACAAAGGCGATCCGGTCAGTTTTTTTGCCGGAGGGATCGGCCAGAGTGCGGCATCCAAACCGCAGAGCAAGAATGGAGCGGTAAATCATGGATGAAGATACCTGGAAGCTGTTTTCATAGGTAATGGGGTAATAGACCTCATTGATACATTTTGCCAGGAACTGGGAGATGAACTGCATTTCCATTCCGTTCAGGCAAATGGTTGCCGCCTGGTTAAACTGAGAAGGCTTTTTCTTTTTATATTTCCATAAAAGCAGGGCATCAATATCATTTTCCAGAGCGGCATGAAGGCCGTGAGTTTCCATAGTCGGATTTTTGGCATCATAGCCGATTCTGCCATATACATAAGGATGGCAAATGGAGTCGCCAATATAGTGGCAGACAAAGCCACAGAAATAGGAAAGTCCTTCCTCTCTCTGCTGCCGGGATTCAATATCCTGTAAATTTTCCAGATAGCAGCGGAAGAAATCCTGGATGTGATGCTCATGCATATAGGAGCCTACATTCCGGTAATCTCTGTGACGGAGAATAGGAATGTTGTAGAAAAACATATCTGGTCCCTGAAGTCCAAGCTGGTAAAGCCAACGATATTTGGCAATAATATATTTTAGCTGATTGTTGGGAAGATCATTGAAGGCCTTCATTCCCAGAATATAATGTGTGGTAAATCCAGGCATATAAACTGCCCCCTCTCTCTTAAAATTTCCCGTAGTGTTCCTTTCTATCATACCATATTCGGGCATGAAATGCGAGGGGACAAATAAAGGAAAAAGGGAAATAAAGAAGAACGGGAGATACAGAAGAAAGGGGAGAGGAGCACAGAATCTGTGTCCGGTATAGGAAAGAGACTTTGCTGCATAAACATAGAAAAAAGACATTGGGAGTAAGAATGCAGCAGTTGGCAGAAACGATACATGTGATTGTTTGGGGGCCGTGGACCATGATGATTTTTCTTGCTACAGGAATCTGGTTTACGGTAAAATCAGGCGGTTTCCAGTTTTTTTGCTTTTCACAGTGGTGGAGAGAAACCATTGGGAGTATCTGGGAGGAGGAACCGTTACAAGGCGACCGAGAGAATGAAGGGATGGCGGACTCCGGCATTACGCCGTTTCAGGCGGCCTGTACGGGGCTGGCAGCGACTATTGGGACAGGCAATATTGTAGGAGTGGCGACAGCATTGACTGCGGGAGGGCCGGGAGCTCTGTTCTGGATGTGGGTTTCTGCTTTTATGGGAATGATGACTGCCTATGCAGAAACGGCTTTGGGACAGAAATACCGTTACCGAAAGCAGGATGGACATTGGATGTGCGGGCCTATGGTATATATGGAGCGAGGAGTGGGGAGCAGATGCATGGGGATTTTTTATGCGGGTCTTGCTCTTCTTTCTTCACTGGGAATGGGAAGCATGGTACAGTCAAATTCTATGAGTACAACCTTAAACTTCAGTGCAGGGATCCGGCCCGGGACAAGCGCTGTACTTATAACGATTCTTACCGCACTGGTGATTCTGGGGGGTATCGGAAGAATTTCCAGGGTGACAGAAAAGCTGATGCCGGTGTCCGCGGGAATTTATGTTGCATTTTCTGTAATGGTTCTTTTTTTCTGCAGAGAAAGCATCTGGCCAGTGTTACAGACGGTATTTTCTGAGGCATTTACTGCAGAGGCAGCAGGCGGAGGTGTAGGCGGCTTTCTCCTGAGCAGAAGTGTCCGGTACGGGATGTCCAGAGGTGTGTTTTCTAATGAAGCAGGTTTGGGAAGTATGGCTGTGCTTCATGGAGCGGCAGAGAATACCACACCGGAGAAACAGGGGATGTGGGCAATGTTTGAGGTGTTTTTTGATACCATTGTGATTTGCAGTCTGACTGGTCTTGTGATTCTCTGTGTTTGCCACAGAGTGGGAAGCGTACCGGCGGCTCTGGATGGAGCAAGGCTTACTGCCTGGTGTTTTTCCCGATGCCTGGGAGCTCTGGGGGAACGTCTGGTATCAGGAGCAATGACAGTCTTTGCATTTGCCACAATCATTGCCTGGTATTATCTGGGGCGGCAGACGGCGTCCTATCTGGGAACACGGATTTTTGGCCGGGAGATATGGATGGGCTGGTATCCGGTTCTGTATCTGGCAGCGGTTTTTGCTGGCTGTATCTGTCGTCTGGACGTAGTCTGGATGGTATCTGATGTGTGGAACGGGCTGATGGCGTGGCCTAATCTGGCCGCTCTTTGGATTTTATCCAGGCAGATTCCTTTTTGCCAAAGGGAAAATCATATTGACAAGAATGTGAAAAGAAAGTATCATACTACATAAATAAAATGTAAAACCGTATGGAAAAGGGAGTAGCTTGGCGGTTCCAGCCGCTGTGTACTGTCGTCATCTCGGCTGTCCGCATCAGGCGGAGTAAATATAGCCCGGCATGCATATAATAAGCGAGACTTTTACTGTGTCCTTGTGGTACAATAAAAGTCTCGCTGTTTTTATGTCATAGGAAATTACGTCCTATGACATAAAAACGCTCCGCGAGGATCGCCATGCGGCGGGAGAGAATTTTGTCGCAGAAGCGACCAGCCGCAGGCGGAGAAGCTCGCAAGCGAGCTTCTTTCTGTCATAGGAAATTGCGTCCTATGATATAAAAACGCTCCGCGAGGATCGCCATGCGGCGGAATAGAGGGACATGAGGATTTACAAAAGGAGGAAAAGGAAAATGATTCTGACGTACGTACTTTTAGTTGTGGGATTTGTACTTCTGATCAAGGGCGCAGATTTTTTCGTGGAAGCGAGTTCTTCCATTGCAAAGACACTGCGGGTGCCCAGTATTATTATCGGGCTTACGATTGTTGCTTTTGGAACCAGTATGCCGGAGCTGGCAGTAAGCACTACGGCATCTTTAGCAGGAAATAATGAAATTGCTGTGGGAAACGTAATTGGTTCCAATATTTTTAATCTGCTGGTTGTGCTGGGAGCCTGCGGAGCGATTCGTCCATTTGCAGTACAGCTGCGGTGGGATTATGCAGCGTCTGTAGGGGTAGCTGCCGCCCTGTTTTTTATGATTGTTGGTGATCATTTTGTGAGCCGGACAGAGGCCATTATTCTTCTGGTGCTGTTCGCGGTTTTTGTAGCGATGACAGTACGGGATGCATTGACAAACAGAATTGAAGAGGAAGAAGAGTATAAATCCATTACACCTCTGCGTTGTGCAATTTACATTGTAGGAGGTCTTACTGCGATTGTATGCGGTGGAGATCTTGTTGTGGAGTGTGCAAAGGAAATTGCGCTTGCCTTAGGTATGAGCCAAACTTTGGTAGGATTGACTGTGGTAGCCCTGGGAACTTCTCTTCCGGAGCTGGTAACTTCTGTGGTTGCTTCCCGGAAAGGGGAAAATGGACTGGCTCTGGGAAATGTGATTGGTTCTAATATCTTTAATATTTTGATGGTTTTGGGTGCTTCTGCAGCAGTAAAACCAGTGCCGGTAAACGGACTGGCGGTTGTGGATGCGGCCTGCCTGATTGTATTCAGTTTGATCACCTGGCTTTTGTGCAGGAGCAAACTGCGGATCAGCCGTATGGAAGGTCTGATTATGCTGGGAATGTACACTGTGTACCTGATTTATATTTGTATTCGGTAACAGGATATGGTTAAAAGCAAAAAAGAATCTCTCCGGGAATAGAGAGATTCTTTTTTTAACATTATAAAGAGGTAAAAAAGGGAGGAGAGCTGATAATGTATATTATCAGCTCGAGTATTATGAAAAAAATCTTATAAGCGTTTCATAAACAACCGCGTCTTGTTGTTTATGGTTATAGTATACGGGGAAATCGTGAAGAAATCGTGTTCTTAATGTAAAAGGTTTTTGAATGAATTATGAACAGAATGTGAATGAGACGTTCTGCTGTTGACAATCCGGCAGACTTTCATTAAACTGGACATAGGGAAAGCGGACGGAACAGCCGTGGCTTTCGATTATCGTATCAGAAGGGAGATTTTACAATGAAAAATCCAGAAATTACTATCACCATGGAAAATGGAGATGTGATCCGCGCAGAGCTTTATCCGGAGATTGCACCGAATACAGTAAAGAATTTTATCAGTCTTGCAAATAAAGGCTTTTATGACGGACTGATTTTCCACAGAGTGATTGAAGGCTTTATGATTCAGGGCGGATGTCCTCAGGGAACAGGCATGGGCGGCCCGGGATATTCCATTAAGGGCGAATTTTCTCAGAATGGTTTCCAGAATGATCTGAAGCATACGGAGGGCGTACTTTCCATGGCAAGATCCATGATGCCTAACTCTGCAGGCTCCCAGTTCTTTATTATGCACAAGACTTCTCCGCATCTGGACGGCGCATACGCTGCTTTTGGTAAGGTTGTAGAGGGGATGGATGTGGTAAATAAGATCGCGGAAACCCGCACAGACTACAGCGACAGACCGCTGAAGGAGCAGAAAATCAAATCCATGACTGCTGAAACCTTTGGCGAAGAGTATGGCGAGCCGGAGAAGTGCTAATCTGTCCTAAGGGACACACAAAAGACTGGTTTCCAGTGAAAAAGAGAGAAAGGTGATCCGGAAACAATGAAAACAGAGCGGAAGGTTCTGGTTGACGGAGTTTTGTACCCGGTTATTCTTTCCGATGAGCAGGAGACTCTCCTTGCTGCGAAGGCGGCGGGGAGAGTCTTTGTTGGTTTGGCGGAAAAAGGCGGGGCGGCAAGACTGTGGGGAGCAGAATATGTGGCAGAGGCAGAGCCTGAGTGGGAGAGCGAAAATAACCAGAAGGATGCGGGAAGAGGAGCGGCTGGGACATTTGTGGGGGAAGAGCAGACAGCAGAAGACCTGATCAGGCGGGCAGGAGTGGACGACGTATATCTGGAGCGGATTGTCCGCCGCAGTCTGGGACTTCCGTGGAGAATCTGTGAGACAGAACGTCTTCTGATACGGGAGTTTACCAAAGAGGATGGGACAAGGGTTTTAAAGGAGCCAGAGGAGGAGACAGAAAGCGACAGGGTGTTTTATACACCGGAGCTTTTAGATGCCTATATCCGGCATCAGTATCGTTTTTGTGAATATGGAATCTGGGCAGTAGTGCGCAAATCCGACGGCGCTTTGGTGGGGACAGCCGGAGTATCGGCAGGACAGGAAGAGGACGGGCAGAAGAGTGCCGGAGAAGGAGAGGAAGAAGCGTGGCTGGAGCTAGGATATCATATTTTCCGCCCTTACAGGCGCAGAGGCTATGCCAGAGAAGCCTGTGAAGCCGTGATTGCTTATGCAGAGCAGGAGTTTTCCTGCCGGATCCGGGCAGCAGTAAAGCCGGACAACACAGCGTCTGTCCGGCTTTTAAAGAAGCTTGGAATACCTTATTATTTTGTCATAGAGGGATCAAAGATATAGCGAATCAGCGCGACGGAGTGATCGGTTCTCTGAGAACCGGCAACCAGACCAAGAAGCGGAGTATCCTGTGACAGATTGGAGACTTCTGCAAACTCCGTGCCGCTTAAATCAATGGCACAGGCATATTCCTTGCCGTTTTCGTCTTTAGCATAATAAAGGCGATCCTGAACCAGCGCAAGCACATCTGGAGGAAGAAAGGTTTCCAGGTTTTCGAAGCCGCCGATGGAAGCATAATGATCCGTGCTGGTTGTATCTCCGATCATGACATCCAGATCATGAGCCATAACAAGGGCTGTGATTTTTGCCATCATAGCATAGCTGTATTCTGTAGCCTTTTCTCCAAAGGAAACAAAAGCTGTTTCTGTAACAACCAGCTCCTTCTTTCCGAACTGCATCCACTCTGCAAAGTCCTTTTCGATGGGCTCAGAATTAATATCAGATTCACCGCGGCTGTTCAGATACATACAGTGAAAGGCCGTATCAAAGGTGGTTCTGTAAATAGAGGATCCTACAATATACAGGGCGACAACAAGAAGAAGAGCGCCGAAAATATGAAATTTGTAATAGGTCCAGATATACCAGGCTTTATCCCTGGGAGACATGGCTTTCAGCTTTTCTTTTTCTGTAGGCTGATGGACAGGCGGAAGATCCGCGGGAGAGGTTTCCGTATTGCCGGAGGAGGAGCCAGCCTGCTGCTGGCGCATGGTTTCTTCTGTAATTTTCATAAGCAGTCATTCCTTTTCTGTAAAGCATTTTCTATCTTTCTTGTCTGCGGCAGAGCCGCCATGGGATAAGTATATCATAAACTGACCAGCGATGGCACAAAAAAATCTGAAATCAGAGGGAACGTTGCAATTTATGTTTTTTTTCGCTATAATACTTTCAGGCTCTTTGAGCAGAAAAGACACTCCGCAGAAGGATCGGAGTAGAAAACAGGAGGATAAGAATGCTTTCTTCACTATTTAATTACGACAACCCGGTCTGGCGGTTTATCGGAAAGTTTTTTGATGTTATGATTCTGAATCTTTTATGGGTGGTATGCAGTATTCCCATCGTTACTATGGGCGCTTCTACAACAGCGGTTTATTATGTTACGATGAAGCTGGTACGGGATGAAGACGGACCTACCATTCGTTCCTTTTTTAAATCCTTTAAGGAAAATTTTAAACAGGCAACGATTATCTGGCTGATACTTATGGTAATAGGTGCAATTATCGGCTTTGATCTGTATTTCTTTATGCGGGTGCAGACAGAAAGTTCAACCGTGCGTACCGTGATGATGGCTATTTTCCTGGCTTTTGGGATTATTTGGATTTGCGTTACCTTATTTGTATTTCCTCTTCAGGCCAAGTTTTATAACCCGGTTAAGAGAACCTTGTTTAATGCATTTTTCATGTCAATCCGTCACTTTTTTCACTCTGTAGGAATGCTGGCCATTGATGTGCTGCTGGTTGCAGCAGGACTTCTTGTTCCGATGCTTGCGGCATTGGTATTTCTGTTTGGATTTCCACTGCTGGCTTACGCAAATTCTTTTTTCTTTGTAGGAATCTTTGATAAGTATATTCCGAAAAAGGAGGAACGGGATGACGATGAGTTCCATCCCTTAGAGGATGAGCCGGCAGAGCAGCAGCCGGAGGAATAAAAAAGAAAAAGCGGGTGGTGAAAACAGGAATTGTTTTCATCACCCGCTTTTTCCTGCATAATCGGTTATTTCTGCTCCTTGATATTTTTGGAAACCGTGATTTCCTGATTGTCAATGTGTTCGCGGATTGCGGTTTTGGCTTCCGATGCTTTGCGTCCGCGGACAGCTTTTAGAATCTGTTCATGCTCGACTACAAGGATCTGACGTTTTTCGGCATCCTTGATGTATTCCAGGCGATAGCGGTACATCTGCTCCCGCAGGTTGTTGAGGATTTGGACAAGACGGTTATTTCCAGTGCCGTTGTAGATGATATCGTGGTAGTGCTCATCTGTTTCTGCAATGGTCATGGCATCTCCGGCTGTGACAGCTTCGCGGAATGCATTCTGAGCAAGCTCCAGATCCTCAATATCACTGTCGCTCATACGCTGGCAGGCAAGCTCGATGGCCAGCTCCTCCAGGGAACGGCGAACCTCCAATACGTCCCGCAGGCTTTTTTCAGAAATTTTGGCAACTTCGGCACCTTTTCTGGGAATCATTAAAACCAGGCCTTCCAGCTCCAGCTTGCGGATAGCCTCGCGGATAGGAGTTCGGCTGACGCCAAGGCGGTCAGCCAGCTGAATTTCCATCAGACGTTCTCCCGGCTCAAGCTCGCCCTTTAAAATTGCCTGGCGCAAAGTGTTGAAAACCACATCCCGAAGAGGAAGATATTCATTCATATTAACTTTCAGTTTCTGTTCCATGATTTGAAAGCTCCTTCTGATTATAGAAATTTGTAATATAAACCTGTTTGGCAAGGTGGGAGAAGGCGCCGAACCGCATCTCCTCATAGGCAGTCTGGGCGGCCTTTGGATTGGTAAATAAGCCGAAGACCGTGGGACCGCTGCCGCTCATGAGAGCGCCTATAGCTCCGCTTTCCAGCATGGTGTCTTTGATCTGCTGGATAATAGGATATTCTTTTATGGTAACTGTCTCCAGAACATTGCCCAGGCGTCCGGCGATTCCGTAAATATCCTGGTCACGGATGGCCTGGAGGGTTCCATCAATATCTGGGTGCTGATCTGGTTTTAAAGCATTGGCGTGAAGATTGTCATAAACAAACTTGGTGGATACGCTGATGGCAGGTTTTGCAATCAGAACCTGGCACTGGGGTACTGGGGGAAGCGGTGTCAGAATTTCACCGATACCTTCAGAAAGCGCTGTTCCGCGGAGAATGCAGTAGGGAACATCAGCGCCGATTTTTACACCGCGCTCCATCAGCTGGGCAGTGTTCAGTCCCAAGCGGAACATTTTGTTTACTCCAAACAGGACAGCGGCTGCATCACTGCTTCCTCCAGCCATGCCGGCAGCTACAGGAATGAATTTTCTCAGACGGATCTGAACGCCCTCAGTAATCTGGAATTCATCCATCAGGAGCTTTGCAGCCTTGTAAACCAGATTGTTTTCATTGGTGGGAAGATAATACAGATTGGTTTCTACCTGAATGCCCGGTTCTGCAGTGCGAATCAGGTCAATCCGATCAAAAATTCCTACGGTCTGCATGATCATGCGGACTTCGTGATAGCCGTCTTCCCGTTTCCGGAGTACGTCCAGTCCCAGATTAATTTTGCCGTAGGCCTTCAGTCCAAGATGCTTAATCATGGCACTTCTCCTTTGCAGTTCATGAAAAATCGCAGAAAAAAAAAAGATTCTGGATTGTATTTTTGTATTATTTTGTATACAGTATATATTATACAAATAGGGGAGAAAATTTGCAATAGGAAAATCAGAAAAAGAAACTGCTTTTCCCGTCCGGTTTTGATGGAAGCTCCGGACGGGAAAGCGGATAATGTGATTATACAGATTCCAGGGGGATAACATGGTGCATCAGGTCTTCTAACTGCTCCCGTTCTCTGGTAAGGACAACCTGTCCATCCTCGCGAATGAGAATTTCGGCAGGGCGAAGACGATTATTATAATTGGAGGCCATGGTAAAGCCGTAGGCTCCGGTGTCAAGGATACACAGCGTATCGCCTTTCATAATCTCCGGCAGTGTTCGATCCTTGGCAAGAATATCGCCGCTTTCGCAGATATTGCCTACGATAGTAACGGTTTCCTCGTTTTCAGAGGGCTGATCTCCCGCCCGATAGATTTCCACACCGTGATAGGAATCGTACATAATGGGGCGCTGGAGTACATTGAAGCCGCAGTCACAGCCTACAAACTTGCGGTCGTGGTTGTGTTTTACGGAGTGAACCGTAGAAAGAATGACACTGCTTTCTGCAGAAATATAGCGGCCCGGCTCAATACGGAAGGTAAGGGGACGTCCATATTCCTCAGAAAATGCATAGAGAGCCTTGTCAATAGCCGCGCCCAGCTCCTTTAAATCAAGAGGTGCCTCTCCGAATTCTTTTTTGTAGGGAATTCCGAAGCCGCCGCCCATATCTACGAATTCCAGATCCGGAAACTGTCTGGCAATGGCAAAGAGTGGTTCCAGACTGGCAGTGAAGGCATCTCCTGTCATAAACAGAGAGCCAATGTGCTGATTGATGCCAATCAGCTTCAGATCGTACTTTTTCAGGAGAGCTTTTACCTGGGGAATATCTTCAGGGTCAATGCCAAACTTGGTCAGCTTTCCGGCAGTAATTACCTTCTCATGATGTCCGGCTCCGACACCGGGATTAAACCGGACAGCAACCGAATGACCTGGCGCCAGCTGTCCAAACTGCTCCAGCTGACTTAAGGAATCTACACTGATCCGCACTCCGGCATCAATAGCGTACTGCATTTCCTCTGGAGAAACATTGTTGCAGATATAGAAAATATCTTCTGGAGAAAATCCGGCCATCCGCTCCATATAGATCTCACCGGGAGACATGGCATCGACCTCCAGCCCTTCAGAGCGCACAATCTGAAGAAATGCCAGACCACAGTTGGCCTTGGCAGAATAATCAACGACAAAATGGGGATAAGTAACCATATTTTTTAAATCCCGGCAGCGCTGGCGGAGAATCCGCTCATTGTAAACGTACAAAGGAGTCTGGTACTGACGGGCCAGCTCTGTGGGATCGTTCCCCTCAAAAAAATTCATGTTTTCCGTGACTTTTGTATAAATCTTTTTCATTGAAGGTTCCTTTCGTGATAAGGTTGGGGATATCAGAGCTTTTGGCAGCGTCGGGTATGAAAACCGCGCCTGCGAAACTCTTTAACGTATTGTAGCACGAAAGGATAAAATGGGCAAGAAGATGCATGGAGGAACTGTCAGCAATCTCCAAGCATAATCCGGATAATTTCCTCATTGGTTTCTTTCATTCCGTCCTTGCCAAGACGGCCTACGTTCTGAAGGGTGGCTTCTATGCCCTTTGTAACAATACCGTCTCCGCCATGGAACTGCTGGCCGTTTTTGTACATGTGGTAGCCCAGAATTCCGGCGTCAATGGCAGAAGCGATTTTGGCGGCACAGGAGGCTTTGGCGCCGTCGCAGATAATACCGGATACGATGGCAAGGGCATTGACAACGGTGTGGGTAATATCTTTGTAGCTGCCTCCGCACAGGTATGCGATTCCGGCTCCGGCTCCGGCTCCGGCGCTGACAGCTCCGCAGTAGGCAGAAAGACATCCGATGGGGGTTTTCTGGTGAATGGCAGTCAGGTTGGAAAGGGCGAGGGCCCGGTAAAGCTGCTCCTTGCTGCTGCCTAATTCTCTGGCATAAACGACAACGGGAACAGAAACGGTGATTCCCTGATTGCCGCTGCCGGAATTGATAATAACAGGCAGCTCGCAGCCGTTCATCCGGGCGTCAGAGCCGGCTGCTGCCATCGCCTTGGCGCGGACACGGATATTGGGCGGATCCATAGACAGGAGAACAGAGCCGATATTGGCGCCGTAATCGCCCCGGATTCCCTCCTCGGCAATGGCCATATTAAACGCGATCTGGCGGTCGAGAATTTCCCGGATATCGTCAATGTCAACAGTCTGGATGAAATCCCAGATTCCTTCCATGGAAAGCAGACTCCGATCGGTCAGTCCGTCTCCGGAATCGCCGGCATATTCTTTGTTCAGAAGGCTTTTCCCGTTTTTTTCAACGGAAACAATGTTGGTATGGTATCCGGCAATGCGGACGGAGGCAGAATCTTCTCCGGCAAAGGCTGTAATGACAATGTCAAAGGTGATGCCGTTGTCAATGTGCTCAACGGTGATTTCTGTCTGCTCCAGATAGGTTTTGATGGCTTCGGCCTGGTCGGGGGTAATTCCGGAAAGGACTTCCAGCTGTTTTTCCGGCTGTCCGACAATGGTTCCGGCGGCAATAGAGGCGGGGATTCCTTTTAAGTGATTGGTGTTGGGAACGATGACAGATTTTACATTTTTCAGAATACTTCCGCTGACTCCGGCATGGATGCGCCGGGGAAGCTGTCCAAGGGCTTTTCGTGCTGCTGCTGCTGCGTAGGCCAGTGCAATAGGCTCTGTGCATCCGAGAGCAGGAATCAGTTCTTCCTGTAAAATATGAAGATAGGCTTGGTATCTGGGATCTTTTTTCTCCATGGTAATCTCCTTTTTTTCTTGACGGTTTATTTAAATTCAGTGTATCATGAGGATATAGTTTTGTAAAATTTAATGATTTTATAATATGATTAAAAATTATTAAACAGACACAGGAGGATCGTCGTGGAACTGAGAGAAATGATTACCTTCCTTGAAGTGGCGAGACAGAGGAGCTTTTCCAGGGCAGCGAAAAATCTTGGCTATTCTCAGGCGGCAGTAACCATTCAGATTAAGCAGCTGGAGGCAGAACTGGGAGTCTATCTTTTTGACCGGATTGGAAAGCAGACCACCATGACCCATCAGGGAGTGATTTTTTATGAGTATGCGGCAGGGATTGTCCGGGATCTGGAAATGGCGAGACAGGCTGTGGCTCAGACAGGAGAGCTGACCGGGGAACTGTGTGTCGGTACGGTGGAATCGATTTGCGCGGCTATTTTTCCGGAGCTTCTTCAGACCTATCACAGGCTGCATCCGAAGGTAAATATCAGAGTGATTCTGGATACGCCTGAGAATCTGCTGAAGCGGATGGACCAGAATACTCTGGATTTTGTCTATCTGCTGGATAAGCGAGTCTGCAGTGGAACGTGGGTAAAGGCGCTGGAGGAAGCGGAAAATGTCCGTTTTCTGGCGGGGGCGGCTCATCCTCTGGCGGGGAAGCGGGGAATTAGACTGGAGGAGATGGTGCACCAGTCATTTCTTCTTACAGAGAAAGATGTCAGCTACCGTCTGATTCTGGATCAGTTTCTGGCCTCACAGGGACTGGAAATTACGCCGTTTCTGGAGATTGGCAATACGGATTATATTATTCGCCAGCTGATTCTGCAGGAGGGAGTATCTTTTCTTCCGGAATTTACCGTTCATGCCGAGGTCAGTGAGGGAAAGCTTGCCGTTCTGGATGTGAAGGATTTTCATATGCAGGTGTGGAGGCAGATTCTTTATCACAAGGATAAGTGGGTTACGCGGGAAATGGAGGAGTTTTTCCGGCTGGCAGGCGGAACGGACGGAAGAGCAGAAGCGGGGAAGACACACAAGGGGAAAGAATTATCAATACATAAAAAACAGAAAGTGGGTGCAGGATTATGAAATTGATCCATTTATCGGATCTGCATATCGGAAAACGGGTCAATGAGTTTTCCATGCTGGAGGATCAGAAATATATTCTGGCGCAGATCCTTGGCATTGTAAAGGACGAGCAGCCGGATGGAGTGATTCTGGCTGGAGATATTTATGACAAAGCGGTGCCGTCTGCAGAGGCAGTGCAGGTTTTTGACTATTTTCTTACGGAGCTTTCCAGATTAGGTACAGCTGTTTTTCTCATCAGCGGAAATCACGATTCAGCGGAGCGTCTGGCCTTTGGAAGCCGTCTGATGCGGGAAAGCCGTGTGTTTTCGGCACCGGTTTATGATGGGAAGCTTACCAGTGTGTGCCTGGAGGATTCCTGGGGGGAAGTGTGGATTCATCTTCTTCCCTTTTTAAAACCGGCAGCAGTACGCCATGTCTATGAAAATGAGCCGGCAGATACCAGTGAGGAGGCTGTTGCCACAGCTCTTTCTCATTTGAACCTGGATCCGCAAAAAAGGAATGTGCTGGCAGCTCATCAGTTTGTAACCGGGGCATCTCTCAGTGAATCAGAGGAGCTGGCTGTGGGCGGACTGGATCAGATTCGTGCGGAGCTGTTTGAGCCATTTGATTATGTGGCTCTGGGACATATTCACAGCCCGCAGCAGGTTGGCCGGGAAACAATCCGGTACTGCGGAACTCCGTTAAAATATTCTTTTTCTGAGGCAGGGCAGCAAAAATCTGTGACAGTGGCGGAACTGAGGGAGAAAGGAAATATTCAGGTCAGAACCATTCCGCTGAAGCCGCTTCACGATATGAGAAGACTCAGGGGAACGTATCTGGAGGTAACGGCGAAATCGTTTTATGAGCAGTTTGATCGGGAGGACTATGTGCAGATTACTCTGACGGACGAAGAAGACGTGCCAGATGGAATGCAGAAGCTGAGGGTGGTTTATCCGAAGCTGATGCGCCTGGAGTATGACAACAAAAGGACAAGGGAGGGTCATTTGATTGAGGCTGTAGAAAGGCTGGAGGAAAAAACAGGCCTGGAGTTGTTTGAAGAATTTTATGAGCTGCAGAATAACAGTCCTATGAGTGAAAGGCAGAGGGCCTTTGCAGGAAAACTGATGGAAGAGATTGACAAAGAGAGGGAAGTATGAGACCGGAATATTTGATTCTCAGTGGATTTGGCCCTTATGCAGGGCGGACAGAGCTTGATTTTCAAAAGTTTGGAAAGGGCGGGCTCTACCTGATTACAGGGGATACAGGAGCAGGAAAAACCACAATTTTTGATGCAATTACATTTGCGCTGTACGGAGAGGCCAGCGGGCAGGTCAGAGAGTCGGGAATGTTCCGAAGCAAATATGCAGCGCCGGAAACGCCAACCTTTGTGGAGCTGACCTTTTCCTATCAGGGAAAAACTTACCGGGTGCGTCGAAATCCGGAATATCTGCGGCCCAAGGGAAGAGGAAGTGGAATGACTGTTCAGAAGGCGGATGCAGAACTGACTTTCTCGGACGGGCGGCAGCCAGTTACAAAGGCCAGAGAGGTTACAAAAGCGATTACGGAGCTGACCGGACTGGATTACCGGCAGTTTACGCAGATTGCCATGATTGCTCAGGGAGATTTTCAGAAGCTTCTACTGGCGGGAACAGCGGAAAGAGGAGAGATTTTCAGACAGCTTTTTCATACGGGGCTGTATCGGGAGGTGCAGGACCGGCTGAAGGAAGAGGTGAAGAAGAGGTGGAAGCAGTATGATGAGCTGCGCCGAAGCATCAGCCAGTATCTGGATGGAGTAGATGCAGGGCAGGATGAAGAGCTATCTTTGGAATTTCAGGAGCTGAAGAAGGAGCATTTTGACGGAAAAGCAGTCCGCGGTATGGAAATTTTAAGTCAGCTTCTGGGACGGGATGCAAAGCGTCTTCAGGAAATGGACAGTTCTTTAAGAAAGCTGGAGGAAACGATCAGGCGGGAAACAGGGCAGGCAGAAAAGCTTCGGCAGAGAAAAAGACTGGAGCAGGATCTGGAAGTTAAGATGGCTGACAGGAAACAGGCCGAGGAGGGGCTGAAGCTGGCACAGAGAGAAGCCGATGCTTCTTTGAAGGCTGCAGAGGACTGCGGGCTGCTGGAGACGCAGATTCGTCAGGCAAAAGAGCGTCTGCAAAAATGGAGTACCATGGAACAGCTGGAAAGACAGCTGGAAGATCTGGGGCAGGCGCTTACACAAGTGGAAAAGAAGGCGCAGGCAGAAGGACAGAAGCTAGGGAAGCTGGAGGAGGAAGCAGATTCTATAGAAAAGGCACTGGAACAGTTTCAGGGACTTGACGGCAGGAGAGAGCGCTTTTTGGCAGAAAAGGCGAGACTGGAGCAGCAGCAGGCAGAGCTGGGGAAGGGCAGGAATTTGTGGGAGCAGGCCAAGAAAAGGCTGAGCTTAACAGAGGAAAAGCTGTCTCTGCTTCAGAAGGAATCCTTTGAGGTTGGAGAAAGGCTGAGGCAGGACAGGGAGGAGTTTGAGAAGGCAAAGGCTGCGGAGCTTTCTCTGGAGCAGATTCAAAGGGAACAGCAGGTTTTGGAAAATAGGAAAATTCAGCTTTTTCATCTGACAGAACGGATCAGCAAATGGAAAACGGCAGCGGAAAATCTGAAACAGTTTCAGGCCAGGTATGGGACAGCAGCAGAAATCAGCCGCAGCCTGCGAAAACAGTACACAGAGCTGGAGCAGCTGTTTCTTGACGGACAGGCAGGCATTCTGGCCGCTCAGCTGAGGGCGGGGGAGGCATGTCCTGTATGTGGTTCTCTTCATCATCCTATGCCTGCCCGCGTACAGAAAAACGTACCAGGGAAGGAAGAACTGGAGAAAAAGGAAAAAGAAGTAAATCAGGCAGAAGGAAAAACAGAGCGGCTCAGCGGAGAAGCCGGACAGTGGAGAAAACGCCTTGAGGAGGAAGAAGAACAGCTTGCTCAGGCTGGTATGTCGCTGTATGGAGTGTCAGAGCCGGAGCAGCTGGAAGCACTGGCAGAAAAGGAGCAACAGGCGCTGATTTCTTTGGAAAAAGAAATCAGCTGCCGCCGAAGACAGGCTGAGGCAGAGAAAGAGCAGAAAGAGAAGCTGGAGGCATGTCTGAAGGCTGGGGAGGAGAAATTTCAGCAAAAGGAAAATGCTTTCCGGGAGATGGAGAAACAGAGAGCAGCAGATGAACGGGGGTGTCAGGAGCTTCAGAAGCGTTTAGAGGAGATTTGCAGACTGCGGGAGGAGGATGGAATGGAAAAGAACTCCGAAGAGCAGACTGTGCGGGCAGATGCGGAGGATTATGATACGGCAGAGCATGCCGCTGGACTTTTATCTGTTCTGGAGGAAAAGCGGTGTCAGGTTATGGCAGAGCTTGAGAAAAACAGCATCTGGGAGAAACGAAGAAAAACTCTGGAGCAGCGCCGGGAGGAGACAGAGAAGAATCGGAAAGAAGCAGAGACGGTGATCCATAGCTGTGAAAAGCAGATGACAGAACAGAGAACTAAGCTTCAGGGATACCAGGAGAGAATTTTTGACTTGCAGGGAGAAACGGCAGGAGAGACGAAGGAGGCGCTGGAAACGGGAATCAGACTGTGGGCAGAGAAAAAGGCACAGCTGGAGTCTGCACGGGAGATGAGCGGACAGAGGTATCAGAGGCAGAAAGAGCTGCTGGCAGGATTGATTCAGGCAGAGAAGACGCTGAAAAGCCAGCTGGCGGAAAGCGAAGGTCTGGAGGAAGCTGGTATTTTGGAAGCGCTTGCGCTGGCAGAGGAACAAAAGCAGAAACTTTCCAGAGAAAGGGATGCTCAGTATGCAGCCGGAAAAAATAACAGGAATATTTATGATGCAGTCATTGGACGGCGGCAGGTTATGGAACAGGCTGAGCAGGAATATGTGTGGCTGAAGGCTCTTTCTGATACTGCAAATGGAACGTTGAGCGGCAAGCAGAAAATCGAACTGGAAACTTATATACAAATGAATTATTTCGATCGGATTCTCAGGAAGGCAAATCTGCGGCTTATGACCATGAGCAGCGGGCAGTATGAGCTGAAACGCAGGGAGGACAGTGACAATAAAAAAGAAAAAGCAGGTCTGGAGCTGAATGTAATTGATCATTATAATGGTTCTGAGCGCAGTGTGAAGACTTTGTCCGGCGGGGAAACCTTTCAGGCATCCCTGTCTCTTGCTCTGGGGCTTTCGGATGAAATTCAGTCCAGAACCGGCGGAATCCGCCTGGATGCCATGTTTGTAGATGAGGGCTTTGGCTCACTGGATGAGGATGCCTTAAATCAGGCCCTGAAGGCACTGGAGGGATTGACAGAGGGAGAACGGCTGGTTGGAATTATCTCCCATGTTTCTGAGCTGAAGGAGAGGATTGATCATAAAATCGTAGTAACCAGATGCAGAAACCGGGAAGAAACAGGAAGCAGGGCGGAGGTAATCGCAGGAGGAAGGTAGCGGAAGAAAAATACAGGGAGGATAGAAGACAGATGGGAAAGACAATACTTCTGGTGTCCAGAGAGGAAATGCTTCATCAGGCTCACAACATATTACAGGAGAAAAAATATACCATTCACGGAATGCGGGTAATCTCTACGGAGAATGCAGTTATGGAGGCCAGAAAAGCCATAGCGGACGGGGCATCCATTATCATTGCCAGAGGACTTCAGGCATCCTTGATCAAGCAGTACACCGATATTCCGGTAGTGGAAATTGTTCTGACAGCGCAGGAGATGGCTCTTTTGGTGATGAGAGCCAGACAGATTGTGGCGAAATCGCGGCCGGTTATTGCTGTAGTGGGATTCCGGAATATGTTTTGTGACATGTCTTATTTTGACGAGCTTTACGGAATCGATCTTCGCATGTATTTTGCAGAGCAGGGGGCGCAGCTTCCAGGGACTGTGCGAAGGGCTGTGGAGGACGGTGTGGATCTGGTGATTGGAGGAGACACAGCAGTTTCCATTGCCACAGAGGCAGGGGTTCCCTCCCTATTTCTTTCCACCACAGAAGATTCCATGCGTCAGGCTATGGCGATGGCAGAGAATCTGGATTATGCCATGAAGGTGGAGAAAAAGACAGCAGCCCAGATGGAAACACTCCTGGATTATTCCTTTAGCGGAGTAATCCGTCTGGACAGTCAGGGGCTGATTACGGCAGTAAATCCTGTGATGGAGGATATTATTGGAAAAAAACAGGAACAGCTGAAAGGACTTTTCGTAGGAGAACTTGCACCCCTGCTGGGCGAGGAAGTGCTGCGGCAGGTTTTGAAGGAGGGGAAGGACTCTTCTCTGTTTCTGGAATGGAATCACACGCCTGTTTTTGCAGTAATTGCTCCCGTTCTCTATGAGGAACGGGTAGAAGGGGCAATTATTACCTGTCATAAAACAGCTCCCAGAGCAGGGACGAAGGAAAAAAGGCAGGAGCAGAGGCGAAAGCAGGAGGAAAGGGGGCTTCCGCCTCTGGTGCGTTTTGAGGATATCCTTCAGGGGTCTCCTGCCATGCAGGAATGTGTGCGCCTTGCCAGTCTGTATGCCCTGTCACGGTATCCGGTAGTGCTGCGGGGAGAGCCGGGAACGGAAAAACGAATGCTGGCAGAAAGTATTCACAACAGCAGTCCCAGAAAAGAGGGTCCGTTTCTTGATATTCCCTGCCGGGGATTGTCCGGCGAGGAACAGAGGGACTTGATTTTTGGTTTTAGGGGGGCGGCCCTTCAGGCTCAGGGCGGAACCCTGCTTCTTAGGAATGCAGAGGAGCTGACTCTGGCAAACCAGTACCGTCTGTGTCAGCTGATCCGGTTTCAGGTATGCCACGGAGCAGACATTGCCCGTATGAGAAAGATCGATGTGCGCATTATGATAACAATAGAATGTCCTCTGCCGGAGCTGGAGGCAGAAGGAAAAATCAGCAGCGATTTGTATTTTCTTCTGTCTGGACTGGAGCTTTTCATACCGCCTCTGAGGGAGAGAAAAGAGGATTTGAAAAGAAAGCTGGATATGACACTGCAAAGCTGCTGTGAGCGGTATGGACGGTTTCATGTTCTGACGGCAGGAGCCAGGGCGGTGATGATGGAATATCCATGGAGAGGAAATCTGTTTCAGGTGGAGAACTTTTGTGAAAGGCTGATTTTAACAGCCGGAAAGCGTTCCATTGATGAGAACACAGTGAAAAGACTGCTTGGAGAATTGTATCCGGAACCTTCTGTCCCTGACCGCGCGCTAGGTCTAAATCTGCCAGGAGAAGGCACGTTAGAGGAAGAGCCGGAGGAACTGCGCCGGATTCGTGTTGCGCTGAAAAAGTACAATGGAAACCGGGAAAAAACAGCAGAAGAGCTGGGAATCAGCAAAACAACGCTGTGGAGAAAAATGAAACTGTGGGGGATTGCATAAAGAAATGAAATGCAATTATTTTGAAATGAATATGAAATAATAATGAAGGATTGTGGCAGATGAACAAGAAAAAATCCTGTTTTTATGAAATTCAACCATTGTTTCTTTTCGCTGTGATATCTATAATGCAGTCATAGATACCTGAGGCACAGGAATACAGGAAAGAGAGGAAATATCATGAAAATTGGATTTATTGGATTAGGAATTATGGGAAGACCCATGGCAAAAAATCTGTTAAAGGCAGGCTATGATCTGGTTGTATATGATTTTAACAAAGATGCAGTGGCTGATTTGGTTTCCTGCGGCGCATCAGCTGCAGAAAGTGGAAAGGAACTGGCTTCCCAGGTTGAGGCAGTAATCACTATGGTTCCCAATTCTCCCCATGTAAGAGCAGCAGTTCTGGGAGAAAATGGTGTTGCAGAAGGTGCAAAGCCGGGCCTGGTTGTTATTGACATGAGCTCAATTGACCCGACGGAGAGCAAGGCAATCGGCGCAGAGTTGGCAAAGATGGGCATTGACATGATGGACTGCCCCGTATCCGGCGGAGAACCGAAGGCAATTGACGGAACTATTTCTGTTATGTGCGGCGGAAAAAAAGAGCTGTTTGACAAATATTACGATATGCTGATGTCTATGGCAGGCTCTGTTGTTTATGTTGGCGAGCTGGGTTCCGGAAATGTGGCAAAGCTGGCAAACCAGATGATTGTTGCAATCAATATTTCTGCAGTTGCAGAGGCTCTGACCTTCGCAAAGAAAGCAGGCACGGATCCGGAGCTGGTATATCAGGCAATCCGCGGAGGACTGGCCGGTTCTACCGTTATGGATGCAAAGGCTCCGATGATGCTGGACGGCAATTACAAGCCGGGCTTCCGTATTGAACTGCACATTAAGGACCTGACCAACGCGCTGAACGCAGCTCATGCCATCAATTCTCCGGCTCCTCTGACTGCTCAGATGATGGAGGTTATGCAGTTCCTGAGATCAGAAGGCTGTGATAAAGAGGATCATGCAAGCATTGTGAAGTACTACGAGAAAATTTCCGGTACCAGCATTGTAAAATAATCCCAGAGGGACAAAGGAGACGGGTATGAATACAGATTTTATCAAGGGAGTCGTTGTTCCGATGATTACACCCATTGATCAGGATGAACTGATTGATGAGAAGGCAATCCGCAGCCAGGTGGATTATGTGATTGACGGCGGAGTAAGCGGAATCCTGTTATATGGAAGCAACGGGGAGTTTTATGTGATTGAGGAAGACGAGATGGAGCGCGGCCTGAAAATCGTTGTGGATCAGGCTGCAGGACGTGTCCCGGTATATTTTGGCATCGGAGCGATCAGCACCAAAAAGTGTATTCGTCTTGCTAAAATGGCAGCCGCAGGCGGGGCAGCAGGAATTTCAGTGCTGCAGCCCATGTTTTTAAAGCCGACAGAGACAGAGCTGTTTACCCATTTTAAGGCGATTGCAGATGCAGTAAAGGATCTTCCTGTGCTTTTATACAATAATCCCGGACGTGTGGGATACACGCTGTCAGCCAATCTGGTAGAGCGTCTGGCCCACGAGGTTCCCAACATTGTAGGAATGAAGGATACCAGCGGAGACATTACCCAGACCTCTGAGTTTATCCGGAGAAACAGAGATATCGGATTTAAGGTGTTCGGCGGAAAGGATACCCTGTTGTATGCTTCTCTGTGCCACGGAGCGGTAGGCGGTGTCTGCACTGCGGCAAATTTTATGCCTGAGCTGATTACAGACGTTTATAATAAGTATGTCGGGGGAGATCTGGAGGGATCTCTGGAGGCACAGTTTAAACTGAATCCGGTTCGCCTTTCCATGGACGGCGCAAGCTTCCCGGTAGCAGCAAAGGATATGGCTAACCTGCGGGGACGCAATATCGGTCTTCCCTACACTCCGAATCTTGCAACACCGGAGGGACCGGTTCTGGACAAGATCAAAGCAGAGATGACAAAAGCAGGACTGCTGTAATCGGAACGAACAAAAACAAGAAAAATTTACTGCCATATATTGATATCATAAACCGGCCATCCCCCACAATCTGGCCGGTTTATGTATTTTTACAGAATAAATTAATGGTTTAGGAGGGGCTATGAAATTATTATTTGCATCAGATTCATTTAAAGGAACCCTGTCATCCCAGCAGATTATCCGCCTTTTGAAAGCATCGGCAGAGAAAATATTTCCGGGCTGTGAGACCGTGGGAGTGCCTATAGCAGATGGAGGAGAAGGAACAGTTGAGGCGGTGATTACTGTAACCGGAGGCAAGTACCGTCAGGTAAAGGTTCACGGTCCTCTGATGGAGGAAACAACGGCTTCTTACGGTGTGTTCCACGGTGACAGAGCGGTGATTGAAATGGCTGCCGCGTCCGGTCTTCCTATGGTTCCGGTGGAAAAAAGAAATCCTCTGGAGACAACGACTTATGGAACAGGAGAGCTGATTCGTGATGCGTTAGAGCAGGGATACAGAAAGATTGCCGTAGCCATCGGCGGAAGCGCTACCAATGATGGCGGTATGGGCGCTATGAGGGCGTTGGGAGTACGTTTTTTGGATCAGGAGGGCCGGACACTGGAAGGTTGCGGACGGGATCTGGAAAAGGTGGATAAGATCGATGCGAGCGGTCTTCATCCAGCTGTATCAGAGGCAGAGATCACGGTTATGTGCGATGTGAATAATCCACTGACAGGACCGGACGGAGCAACTTATACCTTTGGAAAGCAAAAGGGAGGAACTCCGGATATTCTTGACCGTCTGGAGGCGGGAATGAAGCAGTATGCCGGCGTTATGAGAAGAAATGGAATGGATGTGGAGCAGATGGCCGGAGCTGGAGCAGCAGGAGGTCTGGGGGCAGCTCTCTGCGGATATCTTCATGCAAATCTGAAATCGGGAATTGAAACTGTGCTGGATTTGATGGATTTTGACAGTCTTCTGGAAGGAACGGATTTGGTCGTGACAGGAGAAGGCCGTATGGACTGGCAGTCAGCGTTTGGAAAGGTTCCCAGCGGAGTCGGATTAAGATGCAGGGCAAAGGGAATTCCAGCTGTAGCGATTGTTGGCGGTATCGGTGACGGCGCTGAAAAAATGTATGACTTTGGTGTGGAAAGCATAATGTCAACCATAAACGGAGCGATGGATCTGGAGGAAGCTCTCTCGCGGGCAGAGGAGCTGTATGCAGAGGCCGCAGACAGAACCTTCCGCATGGTGCGTACCGGAATGAAAATATCAGGAGTTTCAGAATAAAGTAACAGAGAAAGAAGTGGAGAATGCGATGGAACATTATGTAGTTCTGCCTGACGGGACGCAGGTTCCGGCCCTGGGTCAGGGAACCTGGTTTCTGGGGGAACAGAAGGCAGATGAGCTGCGAGAGCAGGAAGCGCTGACAGCAGGGGTCAGCGCAGGTATGACACTGATTGACACAGCAGAAATGTATGGAAGCGGAAAGGCAGAGCTTTTGATTGGAAAGACCATAAGGGAGATGGACAGAAGTGACCTGTTTCTGGTTTCCAAGGTTTATCCTTACAATGCAGGACGGAAAAACATATTTAAAAGCTGTATGGCAAGTTTGGAGCGTATGGGAACGGATTATCTTGATTTGTACCTGCTTCACTGGAGAGGCGGAATTCCTCTGGAGGAGACGGTGGCATGTATGGAGCAGCTGAAAAAAGAGGGGAAGATCCGGCGCTGGGGAGTCTCCAATTTTGATACAGAAGATATGGAAGAGCTGTGGTCTGTGCCTGGAGGAAAAAACTGTGCAGTAAATCAGGTACTGTATCATGTGGCGTCCAGGGGAATCGAATATGATCTTCTGCCGTGGCTGAGACGGCATCAGATTCCTTTGATGGCATACTGTCCGTTGGCCCAGGGTGGGGATTTGCGCAGAGGGCTTTATGAATCTTCAGTTTTGAAGAAGGTGGCAAAAGCGCATAGAGCAAGCATTTCTCAGATTCTTCTGGCTTTTGCGATTCGTGATGGGAGTACGATTGCAATTCCCAGAAGCGGGAAAAAGGAGCATACGCTAGATAATGCAGGGGCAGACAGGATTGTGCTGTCGCAGGAAGAACTGGAGTGGATTGATCAGGAATTCCCCGCACCGTCACACAAGGTTTATCTGAATATTGTGTAAATTCCTCTTGTGATTTTTCTGGATACATATTAAAATCTAATGGGCAACAGTTGGGGACGGCCTTTTCAGACCGTCCTAAACTGTTGTTTTCATGGAATTATTATGTATAGAAAAAAGACGGAGGCCTGTTAATGAAAGCTTATCAGTTAAAAATTGCCATAAAAAATTCGAAGCCCCTGGTATGGAAACGGTGCCGGGTACCGGCGGGGATTACCTTTTCTCAGCTGGCTCCGATTCTGGAGGTTGTGACAGAGACGGCGGAAAATGCCTGGTATGAGTTTGAGTTTTTCCAGAAAAAGGTGCAGATTAGAGAATGGCAGGGAGATGCTTCGGCGGTTGTCAGACCCCCGTTCGAATATAAGAATGCTTCTGAAACCAGCATTGATCCTATGATGGAAACGGAAGCGTGGTTTACCTTCCGTCGAGAAACAAAGCCGGAATTTCGATGTGAGATCGAAAAGCTTCTGGAGGAGGAACCCTGTTTTCCTGCTGTTTTGAAGCAGAAGGATGATCCGGAAACATGGAAATGGACGGCTCCAGAGGAACTGAACCAGAAGCTGCAGGAAAGATTTTTCCTGGCAGACGGGGGGGACAGACAGGAAGAAGGCGAAGAGCAGAAGGAAGGCCTCAGCCAGGAGGATGCTTTCGGCCAGGAGGAAATGCGGAGAGGTCCGCTGCTTCGAGATTATCTGAATGCTTATGACAGAGAGGATCTGGAACATATTGCAGAAGAAATTTTCCTGGCAGGATACAGGATGATGGCAGAGGCCGAGTTGGCTCAGAAGCTGGCTGAGGAGTTGCTGCGTCCTGAAGTAATGAAGGAACGTTTGATGACCGTTCCGGAGGAATCCATGGAAGCTATGGAGCGGGCATTGAACAGAGGATGTTTCTGCCCGGATAAGAAAGAGCTGGAACTTCTGCTTCCAATCTATGAGCTGGATTATCTGATTGCCTACGAGGATGAACGGACAGAGGTGGCTGCTGATGTCAGAGATGTGTTTTCCGCAATAAACACATCGGAATACCGGCTCCAGAGACGGGAACAGTACTGGATGTGGGTATGTGTGCGGATTGTGGAGTTGTTTTATGCATCAGCACCACAGGAAATTGTGTACCGAATGTATAAAAAATACAGCGGACTGGATGCAGGTTCTGCAGACTTCCAGAGGGTTTTTGAAAGCCTTCCGAAGAAATACAGAAGCTGCCAGCTTCAGAATGGAAAGGTAATTGCCATAGAAGCTCTGTTTAATGACGTGTATCAGGAAATTGAAAACAGCCAGAGCGGAAAGAGTTTTTATATTCCAGACGCAAAAGAGGCAGAGGATTACGCCCGTCATGGATATCCGTCCAGAGATATCTGGTATCGGAAGCTGGGAGAATATTTGGAGGAGACTTTTGGCGCCGGAGAGGAAATCCGGGAAACCGTATTGTCTGTTCTGTGGGATCATGCCTGCATGGGAGAGCCTTTGGCTGTCACTTTGGACTGGATGAAGAATTCCGGATTTGAATTTCCATCAGAGGAGGCATATCACAGATTTATCTCTCTTGAATCCAATGCTGCCAACAATACGCGGAAGCTGATTCTCAGAGGCCATACGCCGGTAGAGGTTCAGGGGGATGATTTTGTTTTAGGAAATGACGGAAGGATGCCGTTAGGTTCGTCTGGCTCCGTTTTGGCAGGAAATGTCAAAGCAGAAAAGGAAACAGCGGGAAGAAAAATTTATCCCAACGATCCCTGTCCCTGCGGCAGTGGAAAGAAGTATAAGAAATGCTGCGGAAAAAACAGATAATACCGTAAGAATTCAGCCATGTCTCCTGTCCGCTGTAAGCGGGCAAGAAGACGCATGGCCAAACAGTTACATCATATCAGCATGGCTTACCAAGTCAGCTTGCTGACATTCCGGTCTTTCAGAAAACCGGGAATCTGGTAGAGAACCAGAACATCGGTAATGCCCTGTTCTTTTATGAAATTGCTGATTTTTCCATTATAGTAGCGCAGATCAATCATGTGCGTCTCTTCAAAATGAAGAGCTGCAAAGGGGGCAAAGCAGTGGGCGTAGGAATCCTTGATAATCAGGAGCTTGCTTCCGTCTGCCTGGCTGTGATTTTTGATTTTTGTCCAGCCATGATTGCCGTCTAAGAATACCCGGTACTGATCACGAGTATTTAACGCTTCCATAGAATAGAGGGAGGGAACCGGACTGTCAGAGCCGTCGTAATAGACGCTCCAGACCGGTTCTTTTTTTGGCCGGTAAAGAACAATGGAATCCGCCTGTACCGGAATATTCAGCTTGGAGTGAATGGTTCCGAGAAAGTGATCGGAAACGGTTTCCTGCTGAAAATCAGATGGCTTAAAGGAATCAAGTCCAAGAGATGCCGCCCAGGCCTGGTAGCCGGTAAAGGCTCCGAAGGAGGTCCAGTGGTGATCCGTGCGGTAATAGGGCTCCTGTTCCTCTTTGGCATCTGACAGGGCCTGCCGGACAGGAACCAGCATCTCTCCAATTCCTCCTTGAGTCAGCCGTTCAGTGACAGCGGCCTGTGAGAAGGGGGAGGCAAAGGGCGGCAGCTTGTCCGTCATGATCTCGGCAGAAGAAGGAACCAGCATGACCCGCACATGGTCTTTGCCTGCCAGAGCCTCCTGAGCGCTGACAAACTGACAAAGGCGATCCAAGTTTTTTCCGGAAAGCTCCGGATCCAGATCTTCCTGATAAAAGGTTTCTATGAGATAATGATCCTTTCCGAGCCAGACTCCGTTAATTTCTTTTTTCTGCTGCAGCTGTTCTGCGGTAGTTTTTATGCCAATCCACTGATCACGGAAGGGAAACTGGTCGCTGAGGTAGGTTTCATATTCCGTGCCAAAGGCTCCGCTTTTCAGGCTTTGCCAAGTAAGAGAAGGCATCTGGGCCAGATAACGGTTTTCTGTTTCTGAAAAGCTCTTTTTCGGCATGAAAACTGAGGCAAGAGCTCCGCAGCCCAGAAAGGCGCAGAAAAGTCCCGTCAAAACGGCCGGGTATTTGTTTTTCTTTTTCATATAAGCTCCTTTCCAGGTTCCGGTTAAAAGCGGAAATACAAAAATGGGTTATAGGTTGCATCCACCAGGTAAGCAATGGACAGAAACAGAACAGCTCCTAAAAACAGAGGTTCCAGTATCGTACGGCCTTTTTTGCAGAACCGGTCTGCCAGTTTAGCTGGAAGCGGCGTAGAGCCGAATGCAGAAAATACCAGCAGAGACAGGCTTCCCAGCAAAAGAAACAGAGTTCTGTCATTGGAGAAGGGCAGACCGCTGACTCCCAACATTTGCAGCAGATAGGCCAGTCCGGCATGCAGATCTTCAAATGCAAACAGCACCCAGCCAAAGATCACGAGGAGACAGGCATATGTGTGCTGGAGCCAGGAAGGAAGTTTTTTCAAAATATTATTCAAAATGAATTTTTCAAAAAGAAGCAAAATTCCGAAATATACTCCCCACATTAGAAAATTCAGGCTGGCACCGTGCCAGATTCCAGTCAGAAGCCATACTATCAAAATATTGCGAACCTGAAGCAGACCGCCTTTCCGGTTGCCGCCCAGAGGAATGTATACATATTCCTTAAACCAGGTTCCCAGGGAAATATGCCACCGTCTCCAGAACTCCGTAATGCTTTTGGAAATATATGGATAGTTGAAGTTTTCCGGGAACCGGAAGCCCAGCATATGGCCCATGCCGACTGCCATATCGGAATAGCCGGAAAAATCAAAATAAATCTGGAAGGAAAAGGCCAGAATTCCCAGCCATACCATAAGGACGCTGCGCTCCTCGGGCAAAATGCCATTGATTTCAGTCCAGAGGGCTCCGGCCTGATTGGCAAGAAGCACCTTTTTTCCCAAACCAATGATAAAATAACGGATACCCAGAGAGAATTGTTCCAGATTTTCCCGTCTGCAGTTTAATTCAGCGGCAATGTCCTGATAACGGACAATAGGACCGGCGATTAACTGAGGAAACATGGAAACATAGGCACCAAAAGAGATCAGGTTGTCCTGAACAGGTGCTTCTCCGCGGTAGACATCAATGGTATAAGACATGGTCTGAAAGGTATAAAAGGAAATACCAATGGGAAGAGCCAGCCCCAGAAGGGGGAAGCTGCTTCCGGTCAGTTCGTTGAAGGAGCGGATAACAAAATCCGTATACTTAAAAACAAACAGCAGGGAAAGGTTGATAACAGCGGAAGACGCGACCGCCAAGCGGGCGCCTTTTAAATTTCCCTTCTCTTTAAAATATCCCACCAGCTTGCCGTGAATAAAGTCAACCAGAGTGGAAAACAGCAGGAGAGAGATGTATACAGGTTCTCCCCAGCCATAGAAAATCAGGCTTCCAAAAAACAGAATTCCGTTTCTGAGAGATTTCGGCGCTGCAAAATACAGCGCCAGAAACAGTGGGAGAAAGCGGAACAGAAATAAAAGACTGCTGAATACCATGGCTTACTTGAAATATCCATCGATAATATCAATGGCAATCTGATTGTTTTCAGCAGCAGATTCTAATGCAGCTTCATCGCCTTCTTCCATGGAAGCATCACTGGGAGCACCCAGCATAACAAAGAAAATATAGTCGCCATGGCGCACAACCTGAGAAGCCTGAATTTTGGCAATATTCATGGGGTACTGCATGGTATCGCCTACCAGACGATCCCGATATGCATTTAAGGCGGCTTCTACATCATCGCCTTTTCCGTCCTTTGCCTGTACGCCGATAAAGGTTTCAACAAAGGTGCTGATCATAGGAGCCTCTGCCACATAGGATTCGCAGAGCTCAGGAGAAAGTCCAATCACATCTTTCAGCATTTGTTCGTCCATTTCTGTATTGGGAATATAGTTTTCGCCATAAGCATTTTTAATATCACTTAAAACATCCTCCAGAGATACCTCTTTCACTGTTTCAGGAGCAGTGGTTTCCTGTCCAGCAGGATTATTGGAAGCGGTGCTGCCGGAGCAGCCAGTAAGAGAAGCAGCAGATAAAGCAGCAGCCATAAAAAATGCAGTCAGTTGTTTTTTCATCATAATCAGTTTATCCTCCTTTTTTGCCCCAGGGGGTCTGTATGACATATTATAAGTGAGGGAGGAGGAAAAGGCAATTTACAAATATATGAAGCTTTCTTACGGAATTCATCGAAACAGAAACGGATATATTACAAACTTCTTTAAAAAAGATAGAAAGAGGGAAAGAAATAGTTTCCTTTGACATAGAAATCATTCATAGTTTTTCTAGGGCAATGCTCTCTTGATGGAGATGCGCTCTGCCATTTGCGTAAACCATGGAGGAATGGGTGTATTATTTCTATATAGAAAAATATTCTGAAAAGGTATTTTAGAAGTAGTTTTGGTCTTTGGACTGCCTTAAAAAACATAAAATAAAAAAATTGAAAAAAACTGTTGACATTTGTAGAAGCATTTGATATGATATAACTCGCCGCTGAGAACGGCGGCAACAAACTTCAAGAGAGTTTGAAAAAAATGAAAAAAGTTGTTGACAAACGCAAGCGACTGTGATAAGATAAACGAGTTGCTGCTGAGAACAAAAGCAACAATGAAATGAACCTTGAAAATGAAAGATTGAACAGTGTTTAAAACCCTGAAAATTCTAATA